>Ga0233396_1000211_pt1 | contig 29338 bp, 28 predicted proteins | sample 32DmetaG_FD_183169 | JGI IMG/M metagenome (GOLD analysis project Ga0233396, IMG submission 183169) | Seawater microbial communities from Monterey Bay, California, United States - 32D | ecosystem: Environmental > Aquatic > Marine > Coastal | place: USA: California | collected 2016-10-19 | reverse complement strand
TAATGTATCAAGGGTTAAATTTTCACCAAACATACCATACTGCCAATCTAATGATCCATATCGCTCTTTCCAATAAGCATAATGTAATTGAGAATACCCATAAACCGCCTGCTCAATACCACCATGATGTTTTCTATTACAAATTGTATCTCCTTTCACATCTTCTTTATCAAGAAAAATAGGAGTATTTACTGGAAACTTAAAAATTCCTGTGGTAATTATTTTCCCTTTCCAATCGATGTCTTTTCGTTCGCCTATATTGGTTGAAATAATTTTCATTGATTTATATTTTTAGAATAATTAAACCTTAATTAGTCTTTTAAAAAAGATTTTAAGACTTCTGCTATTTTTCTATTATCTGATAATTGAGGAATTTTGTTTTGTCCTCCAAACTTCCCAATAGATTTCATGTATTCATGAAAGCCTCCTTTTTTTACTTTTCGTACTATTAATGGTCGTAATATTTTACCATCAATTAGATCAGAATAATATATATTTTGAGCTTGCATGGATGTGTCAATTTTTGAAGCAAAATTATCCATATCTTCAGGCTCATTTTCAAATTCAATAAACCACTCATGATACGGTAATCCTTCTATTGGATTTACTTCAGGTGCTACCGTAAATTCACTAACATTGATATCTGTTCCATTAATAGCTTCATTTAATGCTTTTTCAACTTCCTTCCCTATCACATGTTCTCCAAAGGCAGAAATAAAATGTTTAATTCTTCCAGTTACTTTGATTCTATAAGGCATTAATGAGGTAAATTCTATAGTATCACCAATATTATAACCCCACAAACCAGCATTTGTATTGAGTATGATCACATAATTAATATTCAATTCAACATCTTCTAAACAAATTCTAGTTGGATTTTCATCAAAATATTCATTAGCAGGAATAAATTCATAAAAAATACCACTATTTAATTGTAATAACATACCTAGTTCAGTTTGAGAGTCTTGGTAAGCAATAAAACCCTCTGAAGCTGGATATAATTCTATATAATCTACTTTTTTTCCAATTAAAGTCTCAAACTTATTCTTATAGGGTTCAAAATTTACACCACCATAAATGAAAAAATTAAAATTTGGAAAAATTTCTGAAATGGTCTTACCGGTTTTATTGATCAGCTTTTCAAAATACATTTGAACCCAAGAAGGAATTCCACTAATCACGGACATATCTTCATTTATAGTTTCATCTACAATTGCATTTACTTTAGTATCCCAATCTTCTATACAATTTGTTTCCCAACTTGGTAATCTATTTTTTAATAAATATTGAGGTACGTAGTGGGCCACAATTCCACTCAATCTTCCTAATTTTATTCCATTTAACGTCTCTAAAACTGGGCTTCCTTGTAAAAAAATCATCTTACCATTTACAAAACTAGCATCATTTTTTTCTGCTATGTAGCAGAGCAACGCTTCTTTTGCTGCTTTAATATGAGTAGGCATTGACTCTTTGGTTATTGGAATGTATTTAGCCCCTGATGTTGTTCCTGATGTTTTAGCAAAATACAAAGGCTTTCCTTTCCAAAGCACATTTTTTTCTCCAGAAACTACCCTGTCTATATAAGTTCTTAACCCTTCGTAATCTGTAACTTTTACTTGTTGTTTAAATTCTGAATAGGTGGTGATTTTATGAAAATTGTGATCTCTACCAAAAGCTGTATTCTTACCTTTTTTTATAAGTTCTTTAAAAACCTTTTGTTGAGTTTTATGAGGTTCAAAAGCCCATTTATAGACTTTTCTTTGAGCTTTTTTTGCAAATGGAATTGCTAAAATGGATTTAATACTCATTTATTTAAAATCTATGTAGTTAGCAGGATTTACAGCATAACCATCACTCCAAAGCTCAAAATGTAAATGAGGTCCTGTTGTTAATTCTCCTGAAGAACCAATACTTGCTATAGCTTCACCAGATTGCACTAAATCACCTTGTTGTTTCAACAAAGTTCCGTTGTGCTTGTATACAGAAATAAAATTATTGGCATGTTTTAAAATGATTACATAACCTGTTTCAGTTGTCCATTCCGAAAAAATTACAGTACCGTCTGCTGCGGCTTTTACAGGTGTGCCAACTTTGGCAACTACATCTATTGCAAAATGTTTATTTTCGGAATTAAATGATTGTGAAACATTACCGCTTATAGGAGCAAAAAATACAATTTTTAGTTTATTCTGCGATTCATCTGATAAAGGAAATCGATCTCTACTTTCAATCTTTTCTCTAAAAATAGAATCTTGTTTTGAAGCGTCTAAGGTACTTTCGTCTATTTGAATTCTTTTTGCCGAATCTTGAATAGAATCAATAACTTCATCTGAAGTTAACTCTCCTGTTAATACAGATTTGATAGAATTTGTATAATTCTCTAACATTGCTAATCTGTTTTTTAAAGAGTCTGATTCTACGGTAAGTTTCGTTGCATTTTTTTGTAATTGTGTTGAAGAGTATCCTGGGATATATTCTTTTAATGGAGTAAAAGCAATTAATACAATTGTGGCAGAAATTAAAGTTACAGAAAATAACCCTCCAAATATGTAAATATTTAAACGTGATAATTTTAACGAAAACCTTTCTTCAAAAGTATTCTCATTTAAAACAACTAAACGATACTTGTTTGTAAGTTTTTGTTTTAATTTCCCTTTCTTTTTATTGTTTTTTGCCATTTAAAAGTATGTGATGTAACAAATATACAACGAAACCTTGTTTTGAGTATTTTCTATGTTAAATTGAGTAAAATATGGTTATAATTATTTATTTCCTGTAGAAATTCATCTCATCTATATATTTCCACGTTTCAATTGGAAGCATTGGTGCAACATTTTTTTTATTCTTTATTCCTTCACGAATTAATGATGCCGAAAGTTGAATTACTGGAGCCTCTATTTTATGAATTTTAGGATGATTGTTAAAGTTACTTTTAATTTCTCCCTCAGAAATTCTAGGATAGCAATACAGGTGATGGTTTTCTAAAATAGTTTCAAAATTTTTCCATTTATGAAAACTTTTTAAATTGTCTTCTCCCATAATTAAACTAAACTCATGTTGAGGGTATTTTTCATTTATATGAGCCAAGGTATTAATGGTGTAATTCGGTTGAGGTAATTTAAACTCAATGTCTGAAGGTTTAATTTTATCATATTTTTGAACTGCTAAATACACGAGTTCAAATCTATGGTGATTTGCCAAAAGAGAACTTTTATTTTTATGTGGATTGTGAGGGGTTACCACCATCCATATTTCATCTAAATCTGAATACTCTACCATATGGTTGGCAATGATCAAATGACCCACATGAATTGGATTAAAAGTCCCAAAATACAAACCAATCTTCATACTTATTTATTTAAAAAATCATGAACTAAATTTTCAGCATCTTGTAATGCTGTTGTTAGATCATCATTTAAAATTATGGTGTCAAATTGAGGTGCTGTTGCCATTTCTGTTGGAGCTTTTGCAACACGCATCGCTATTTTCTCTGGAGATTCTTCACCTCTTTGCTTTAATCTTATTATTAATTCATTAATATCTGGTGGTTTTACAAAAACGGCCAATGTTTTCTCTGGAAATTTTTTCTTAATTCTTAATCCACCTGCCACATCAATATCAAATATTACATGCTTCCCTTTTGCCCAGATTCTATCTACTTCAGATTTTAAAGTCCCATAAAAATTATTAATATAAACTTCCTCCCATTCTAAAAACTCATCTGCTTTTATTTTTTGTTTAAATTGTTCTGCAGACATAAAGTAATAATCTTTACCGTCTATTTCTTTTCCTCTAGCCTCCCTAGAGGTTGCAGATATGGAGAACTCAAGACCAAATTCTTCTTGATGTAATAAGTGACGAACAATAGTGGTTTTTCCGGATCCGGAAGGTGCTGAAAAAACAATTAATTTTCCTTTAAATTCATTCATATTTCAAGTAATATCTTCTTCCCGAAGTTTTTAAAGTCTATATTATAATACGTTTAAAATCTGTTCTTTAATTTTTTCTAGCTCATTCTTCATTTGAATAACAGCTTTTTGCATTGGAGCAAAGTTAGCTTTTGATCCAATAGTATTTATCTCTCTGCCTATCTCTTGTACAATGAATCCTAATTTTTTCCCATTAGAATCTGGAGTGGCCAATTCTTGTAAAAAATAGTTTAAATGATTTCCTAACCTTACCTTTTCTTCGTTGATGTCAAGTTTTTCTAGATAGTATATTAATTCTTGTTCAAAACGATTTTCATCAGTGCTTACTTTTAACTCATCTATTGCTTTTTTTAAACGCTCTTTTACAAATTCAATTCTTGCCTCATCAAATGAATTTACTTCCGTCAAGAAGCTCTGAATATTTTTAATCCTCAGCTTAAAATCATCCTCTAAAGATGCAGCTTCATCAATCCTATATTGAATAATATCTTTGATAGCTTCTTTTATGTTTACGGAGATTTTTTCCCATTCATCTTCATTTAATTCCTCTCGCTCTGTTTTTAAAGCATCTGGCATCTTAACAGCCATTTTTAATAATTCTACATCATTAGAAGAACCTGTTTGAACTACATTTCTAAGCTGCTGCATGTACTCAGAAACAACACCTTTATTTACTTTGGTAGAGGTTTCGTCTGCGGTCATCTCAATATAAATAGAAAAATCTACTTTTCCTCTTACTAATGAAGAAGCCAATTCCTTTCTTACAGCAAGTTCTTTAATCCTGTAATAAGAAGGAATACGAACATTTAAATCTAAATTCTTACTGTTTAAAGATTTTATCTCTATTGTTACTTTTTTATCTGATAAGTGTAGTACGGATTTACCGTAACCCGTCATTGATTGAATCATTTATTATCTTTTTTATAGATTACAAAGATACATTTTTAATTTCCTGTTGTTATTTAGATGTCTTGCTGTAATGATTAGGTTTTAAAATGTAAAGGATACCTTAATACTTGTTACTATGAAAAATAATTCTGACGAAAAGATTACATTTACATTTAAAAGATATAAGTGTCTAGTCATAAACATATTTTAATAATTAGACTTTCAGCAATGGGAGATGTTGCTATGACGGTTCCAGTAGTTAAAGCACTAACCCAACAATATCCTCATTGTAAAGTAACAATAGTATCTAAGTCATTTTTTAAACCTCTTTTTGATGATATCCCACAAGTTTCATTTTTTGCTGCACAAGTAGATACAAAACACAAAGGGGTACTAGGGCTCTATCAACTTTATCGAGAACTCAAAAAAGAAAGAATTACACATGTGGCCGATTTTCACAATGTGTTACGTTCAAAAATAATAAGAACTCTATTTGTTTTTGAGGGAAAACCTTGCAGATCTATAGATAAAGGAAGAGCAGAAAAAAAGGCACTAACTAGACCAAATCATAAAATTTTTAAACAACTGAAAACTTCGCATCAACGATATGCAGATGTTTTAGAAGGGTTAGGATTCTCGATAAATTTATCAAATCTAACACCAATGAAGTCTAAATTGTTGTCTGAAAGAATTATTTCACATACAAAATTAAAAGAAAGTATCTGGATAGGTATTGCTCCTTTTGCTGCCTACAAAGCAAAGGTATATCCACTACACTTAATGGAGGAGGTTATTAAAGAAATCACCTTAAAAGGATTTAAAATTTTTCTTTTTGGTGGAGGAAAACGTGAAGTAGAGATTTTAAATACCATAGAAAACACTTACGAAAATGTTATTAGTCTCGCTGGAAAACTTTCTTTTAAAGAAGAATTAGAGGTTATAAGTATGTTAGACTTAATGGTTGCTATGGATTCTGGAAATGCACATTTAGCAGCCATGCAACAAACTAAAACAATTACATTATGGGGTGTTACACATCCTTACGCTGGTTTTGCCCCATTTCAGCAACCCGAGGATTATTGTATCGTATCAGATCTTAAAAAATATCCTAAAATACCTTGCTCAATTTATGGAAACAAAGTAATTGATGGGTATGAAAATGTAATGGATAGTATAACACCAAACAGAGTAATCGAAAAAATTATGAGTGTTCTAAACAAATAAAAAAGAGCCATTAAAGACTCTTTTATTGGTGTTTGGTTGTTAAATTCTTAGCGGGTTATCATAATTTATTGAACTATGAATTAGCTGTTAAAAAATTGAACACAATAAATATACAAAATTTAAATAAAATACTTTTTTTTTAAAACTAAAATATTAAACATGGTTATACATCATTTATTAAAAACAAATTCAGTTTTAAATACTTTTATAAAAGAAATACGAGATTTAAATATTCAAAAAGACAGGATGCGTTTTAGAAGAAATTTAGAGCGTATTGGTGAAGTTTTATCCTATGAATTAAGTAAAGAACTTGAATATTCACCTGATAAAACATTCACAGTATTAGGAGAAAAGAAGATAAAAATAATTCATAATAATTTGGTTATTTGTTCAATTTTAAGAGCTGGACTTCCACTTCACCAAGGAATATTAAATTATTTTGACACTGCTGAAAATGCGTTTATCTCTGCATACAGAAACCACTCAAAAAATAACACTGATTTTGAAATTAAGGTTGAATATTTTGCAACGCCAAATCTAGAGGGAAAAACTTTAATTATTGCTGATCCTATGCTGGCAACTGGAAAATCAATGGTCACTGTATACGAAGCAATTAAAAAATTTGGTACCCCTAAAAAAATTCATATTATTTCTGTTATTGGGTCTGAATTTGGGGTGAAACATATTAGTAAATATTTTCCGAAAAATACAGAGTTATGGATCGCTGATATTGATCCAACGCTAAATGAAAAAGGATATATTGTTCCGGGGTTAGGAGATGCTGGAGATCTTTCTTATGGTTCTAAATTATAAAAAGAATAATTGGAGTAACTAGTAATGATGCGATAACAAGATTCTTGATAAAAGGTTTTTTTATGCCCTCAAGCCAATTCGTTAAAATTATAGAAATTGGGAAAAAAAGTAAGAGTAATTGAGATTCGTTAAGTGTATTTTGAATCACAAGAACAGTAATTGCGATAAGTAGATTAAAAAGAATTAAAATCCAATACTTTCTGTAATTACCACTAATTGAAATTACTTTTGGAGTTTTAACAAGTATTGAAATCAATAATAATACTCCAAGGATCATTGATGATATAAAAAGTGATCTATCTGTAAATAGGTCAAAATTATAATTAGCATACCAAAAAAATGATGCCTTAAATTCCTCAGTTTGGTTAAACCAAAAACAATAGGTAACATAACATAGTACTGGAGCTAAAAATCCTAGACATGGTATTAAAAGAGTTCTAAGATTTATTTTTTGGAATAACCATATCGATAAAAATAATAAAATCCCAAAAAGACCAGTTTTTGGGGCCAGTATAAAAAGGACTCCCAACCAAAACCCACTATCAAATATTTTCTTGTAAAAGTCTTTACCACTTCTTAAGCTATATACCCTTCTTAAATATATTAACACCAAAATATTTAAAAATAATTCATCCCTACTCGACATTGTATCAGGGAAAAATCCAAATAATAACACAAAAATTAAAAACCCATAAGAATTGTATAAGGTTAACTTATTTTTTGATAAAATGAAATTAAAAAAAAAGAAAAACACTAAAAAAAATATTAGCATTAAGATGTATTCCAAAACAAAGCTAAAATTTAATGTTGCCAAGGAAATTGAAGAAATACTATTGGTTAAAAAAATTCCTAAAAAAATAGAAAAAATCACAATAAAATTTACTGGATTTGATTTCCCAAAAAAATTGGCTAGCATACTAAGTTTTTATATTTTTGTGCAGTAAATATACTTTAAGTTATGATAGCATTCAATATTTTCAAATGGATTGGAGAATTATTCACAGATGTGTTGTTCTTACCCTTTAATAGCATTCGTTCCCTAGCGCAAGAAGATTTTGGTTGGTGGATGGCAAATGCTGTAAATTGGTTTTTCTTAGGCGTTTTATTGGTTCTTTTGGCATACTGGATGAAAGAATCTCGAAGGTTCGTCAAAGAAGGAACTGAAGATCGTGCTTAATTAAAAACTATTTTGGGAAGTAAGAATAAACTGAAACGTTTTCATGAAAACGAAACGTTTCCAAATGTCATTCAGCCGACAAGAGATGAAGTTCTTCGGAACTTCCCTCATCGAGGAAAATGGCATTCTTTTTTTAAGAATACTAATCCCATTAGTATTGAATTAGGTTGTGGCAAAGGTGAATACACAATCGCATTAGCCGAAAAAAACCCTGATAAAAACTTCATTGGCATTGATATAAAAGGAGCTCGTTTCTGGAGAGGTGCAAAAACTGCTTTGGAAAATAAGTTAACAAATGTTGCGTTTGTTAGAACACAAATAGAATTGATAGATTATATTTTTGATAAGGGTGAAGTTGATGAAATATGGATTACATTTCCAGATCCTCAAATAAAATATAAGCGAACCAAGCATAGGATGACAAATCATGATTTCCTTAAAAAATACAACCATATTTTAAAGGAAGATGGAGTTGTAAATCTTAAGACAGATAGTGAATTTATGCATGGTTATACACTAGGGTTGCTTCATGGGGAAGGCCATGAAATTTTACACGCTAACCATGATGTATATAAAGACTACTATTCTCCTGAGGAAGTAACAGGAACTCAAACTTTCTACGAAAAAAAGTACTTAGAAAAAGGTAAAGCTATAACCTATATTAAGTTTAAATTGAATTTCTAATCGAGATTTTTTCTGCTTACAATATTTCTAGAAAAATAATCATTTTTACTATCTTTCAACTATGAAAAAATCTGAAAACTTTTTCGAAAAAGTTTATGAAGTTGTACGTTTAATACCTTACGGTAAGGTTACGACATATGGATGTATTGCTAACTATCTAGGAGCTGCCAAATCTTCAAGAATGGTGGGCTGGGCAATGAATAATTCTCATAATCAAACACAAGAAGTACCTGCGCATAGAGTTGTTAATAGAAAGGGCTTACTCACAGGAAAACACCATTTTGGTGGCACCAATCTTATGCAACAATTATTAGAAAGTGAAGGGATTATTGTTGTAGAAAATCAAATTCAAGAATTAGAAAAAGTCTTTTGGGATCCAATGAAAGAACTCTCATAAACCTCTTATTTCTAAATATAATTGAATTTTACATACTTTTCTATCTAAAGCTTTAGCACTATCTTTGCATTTTAGAATAAATCAACAAAAAAAGTATGTCTTTTACGAAGCAAGATATTTACAAGGCACTAGAAACCATCACTGAACCCGGTGAGGGTAAAAGTCTCATTGAAAATAAAAATATTTCCAATTTAGTTGTGTTTGGAAGTGAGGTGATTGTTGATGTATCGATTAGCAATCCAGCGCTCCAAGCCAAGAAAAAAATCGAATTAGAAATAAAAAAAGCAATCCATTCCCATGTTGATGAAAAGATTGATGTAAAAGTAAACGTTAAGTCTATAGCACCACCAAAAAAAGAAGAAGATTCAAACCTTATAAAGGGAAAGAAAATTCCAAATATTCAAAATATTATTGCCGTTGCTTCGGGTAAAGGAGGAGTTGGAAAATCTACAATTACAGCAAATACAGCTATTAGTTTAGCCAAAATGGGGTTTAAAGTTGGTGTTTTAGATGCCGATATCTATGGCCCTTCAATGCATTTAATGTTTGATGTAGAAAAAGAAAGACCTATTTCTGTTAATGTTGATGGCCGTTCAAAGATGAAACCCATTGAAAATTATGGAGTAAAGTTATTGTCGTTAGGTTTTTTTACAAATCCTAACCAAGCTGTTATATGGCGTGGTCCTATGGCTTCAAAAGCATTAAACCAGTTAATTTTTGATGCAGACTGGGGAGAGTTAGATTTCCTACTCATTGATTTACCACCAGGAACAGGAGATGTTCATTTATCTATAGTTCAAGCATTGCCAATTAATGGTGCTGTAATTGTGAGTACACCACAAAATATTGCCTTAGCTGATGCAAAAAAAGGGGTGGCTATGTTTCAACAAGAGAGTATTCAAGTTCCTGTATTAGGGATAGTCGAAAATATGGCTTATTTTACACCCGAAGAACTCCCTGACAATAAATATTATATCTTTGGAAAAGATGGTGCAAAACATTTAGCAGAAGATATTGATACTAAATTTCTGGGAGAAATTCCATTGGTTCAAAGTATTCGTGAATCTGGAGATGTTGGTCATCCGGTAGCATTACAGGAAAATACATCATTAGAAAAGGCATTTACTGATATCACTAAAGAAATGGTTTCAGAATTGCTAAATAGAAATGCTAATTTACCACCAACAGAAGTTGTAAGAATTACAACAATGAGTGGTTGTAGCGCTGTAAAAAAGTAAGTTTATGACAACACAAGAAACATTAGAAAACGTTGAAAAAGCACTGAGTGAAATTCGCCCTTTCTTAGAAAGTGATGGTGGAAACATAAAACTACTATCTGTAGAAGAAGAAGTTGTAAAAGTACAATTAGAAGGAGCTTGTATTGGTTGCTCTGTAAATCAAATGACACTTAAAAATGGTGTTGAAGCCACAATTAAAAAGTACGCACCTCACATTCAGCAAGTTATTAATATTGATTAACAGATAAAATAGTAGTATTCAAATCTTTTACTTGATTTTTACTTAAAAATGATCAAAACAGATATCTTAATAATTGGTGCAGGGCCAACTGGACTTTTTGCAGTATTTGAAGCTGGGTTACTAAAATTAAAATGCCACTTAATAGATGCATTACCTCAACCTGGAGGACAATGTTCAGAAATATATCCTAAAAAACCTATTTATGATATACCAGCATATCCTGAAATTTTAGCAGGTGATTTAACCACTAAATTATTAGAACAAATAGATTCATTTCAACCAGGTTTTACCTTAGGCGAACGTGCAGAAACTATAGAAAAATTAGAGGATAATACTTTTATTGTTACCACAAATAAGGGGACAAAGCATCATGCTCCAATTATCGCAATAGCAGGTGGTCTTGGAAGCTTTGAGCCTAGAAAACCTCCAATCCCAAACATTGCAAATTTTGAAGATGCTGGTGTAGAATATATTATTCGTGATCCAGAAATGTACAGAAATAAAAAAGTTGTTATTGCCGGTGGTGGAGATTCTGCTTTAGATTGGGCTATCTTTTTAACCGATGTTGCTGCTCAAGTGAGTTTGGTTCATAGAAGAAATGAATTTAGAGGAGCCCTAGATTCTGTTGACAAAGTTCAAGAATTAAAAGATGCTGGAAAAATTAATTTAATTACTCCTGCAGAAGTTAAAGGAATCCAAGGAGATAATAAGGTAACTGGAGTGTCTATCATAAAAAATGGTGATGAAGAAATTCTGCTAGAAGTTGACCATTTTATCCCTTTATTTGGTTTGTCTCCAAAGCTTGGCCCAATTGCTAACTGGGGCTTGGATATAGAAAAAAATGCAATCAAAGTAAATAATGCTTTAGATTATCAAACTAATATTCCCGGTATTTATGCCATCGGTGATGTAAATACCTACCCAGGAAAATTAAAACTGATTTTGTGTGGTTTTCATGAAGCCACCCTAATGTGTCAAAGTGCTTACAAAAGAATTCATCCCAACAAAAAATATGTAATGAAGTATACTACTGTTGGAGGGGTTGAAGGATTTGACGGTTCTAAAAAAGAAGCACCAAAAGCCGTTATAAAAAAAATAGAATAGCGTTATATCATCTAAAATGTCAGATATTTCAATTAAAATAACAGACAGAAACGGAACGCTTCATGAAATTCAAGCGCCTACAGATATGGCCATGAATATTATGGAGATTGTAAAGTCTTATGAACTTGCAGAGGAGGGTACAATTGGGGTTTGTGGAGGAATGGCTATGTGTGCCTCTTGTCAATGTTATGTGAATTCAAATCATGAGCTCCCAGAAATGAGCCCTGACGAAGATTTAATGTTAGCAGAAGCTTTTTATGTTGAAGACAACAGCAGATTGGGTTGTCAAATTCATATCACCCCTGCTTTAGACGGTTTAGAAATTGAGTTAGCTCCTGAAAGTTAATTTTTATTGTTTAAACTTTGGATCTCTTAAACACATCAGATTCAACTTTTAAATTATATTTGTAAAAAACACTTCTTAAGCCCATAGTTATGTTTTGGTCAGAATTACTGATATTATTAAAAAACCTCATCAAAAGGAATCCAGAATAAGGAAATTTAATGAAATGTCGAAACAATTTGTCTTTGCAACAAATTATTTCAATTTGATTATTGTTACATTTATCATTCATTTACATTAAAAAATATGCCTTTTTATCATAAACTAGGGAAAATACCACCCAAAAGACATACTCAATTTAGGAAAGCTGACGGTAGTTTATATTACGAACAACTCTTCGGGACCATTGGTTTTGATGGGATGTCTACAAATTCATACCATGAGTTCAGACCCACCATGGTTAAAGAAATTAGAGATCAATATTCTGTAGCTCCAAAAATTGCTAAAGAAAATAATATAAAATCGTATCGTTTCAAAGGTTTTAAGGTTCCTCAAGAAAACGATTTTTTAGAAAGCAGAAAAACTGTTCTAACAAATTCGGATTGTAATATTATTTTAGCATCTCCAAAAAATTCTCTCAGAGACTATTTCTATAAGAATACTGATGCTGATGAATTAATTTTCATACACCGAGGAACAGGAAAATTAAGGACTCATTTAGGAAATCTAGATTTTAAATACGGAGATTATCTTATAATTCCACGCGGAATTATATATCAAATTGATTTTGACACTGAAGACAATAGGTTGTTTATTGTAGAATCTTATCGTCCTATTTATACTCCTAAACGATATCGAAATTGGTTTGGCCAGTTGTTGGAACATTCTCCCTATTGTGAACGAGATCTTCGAAGACCTGAAGAACTAGAAACACATCATGAAAAAGGAGATTTTCTTATCAAAGTAAAAAAGCAAGATGAAATTATAGAAATGGTTTATGCATCACACCCTTTTGACGTGGTGGGCTATGATGGATACAATTATCCATATGCATTTTCTATTCATGATTTCGAACCCATTACTGGGCGAATTCATCAACCTCCTCCAGTTCATCAAACATTTGAAACTGATGCTTTTGTAGTATGTAGTTTTGTCCCTAGACTATACGATTATCATCCAGAATCAATTCCTGCTCCATATAATCATAGCAATATAGATTCTGATGAAGTTATCTACTATGTAGACGGAGATTTTATGAGTAGAAATGATATTGAGGCTGGTCATATTTCATTACATCCTGCCGGAATACCTCATGGACCTCACCCAGGAGCTACCGAGAGAAGCATTGGTCAAACAAAAACAGAGGAGCTTGCTGTCATGGTAGATACATTTAAACCTTTAAAAGTAACCGAAGCGGCAATGGAAATTGCTGATGAAGAATATCATAAATCTTGGTTAGAATAATATGTTCGAAAAAAAAATAGACATAACAGCCCAAATAAGAGCTATGTGGTAATTTTTTGCTGATTTTTTAGCAAAAATTTTAATCACTTATTTATAATAAATTATGTCAAAAAAAATAACATCTGTAGACTACGGTCTAGAAAAAATATTTAAAGGAGCGCAAGACTTCCTTCCATTACTAGGTACAGATTATGTAGAATTTTATGTTGGGAATGCAAAACAAGCTGCTCATTTTTATAAAACAGCTTTCGGGTTTCAATCTCATGCATATAAAGGACTGGAAACTGGATCTAAAGATGCTGTGAGTTATGTATTAAAACAAGATAAAATTCGCCTGGTATTAACTACACCTTTGAATAGCAAATCAATAATTAATGATCATATTGTAAAGCATGGAGATGGGGTTAAAGTAATTGCACTGTGGGTAGAAGATGCTAAAAAAGCATATATAGAAACTACTTCTAGAGGAGCTAAATCTTATTTAGAGCCAACAGTTGAAACCGACAAATACGGAGAAGTTGTAAAAGCAGGAATCTATACCTATGGAGAAACAGTTCATATGTTTATTGAACGTAAAAACTATAACGGAATCTTCATGCCTGGTTTTCAGGAATGGAAAACAGATTATAACCCTCCAACTGCAGGGCTAAAATATATTGATCATATGGTTGGAAACGTTGGTTGGAATCAAATGGATGTTTGGGTAAAATGGTATGAAGAAGTAATGGGGTTTGAAAACTTCTTATCATTTGATGACAAACAGATTCATACCGAATATTCTGCACTAATGAGTAAAGTAATGTCTAACGGAAATGGGCGAATAAAGTTTCCGATTAATGAACCTGCAGAGGGGAAGAAACGCTCTCAAATAGAGGAATATCTTGATTTTTATGAGGGTCCAGGAGTACAACATATCGCAGTAGCAACTGATGATATTTTAAAAACTGTGAGTCAATTAAAATCTAAAGGGGTTGAATTTTTGTCAACACCTCCTGAGGAGTATTACAAAGCTGTACCAGGTCGATTGGAAGAATTTAGTCACGAATTAAGAGAGGATATTGAAAAATTAAAAGCATTAGGAATTATGATTGATGCAGATGAAGAAGGATATTTATTACAAATATTTACAAAACCTGTTGAAGACAGACCTACTCTATTTTTTGAAATTATACAACGAATGGGAGCAAAAGGTTTTGGTGCTGGAAATTTCAAAGCTTTATTTGAGTCTATAGAAAGAGAACAGGCGAAGAGAGGAACTTTATAATTTTAAGTAAAAAGGATTGCATAACTTTCAATACATATGAGTAAAGACGAATTATTAAGAGCCATTGAAGATAAGTATAAGAAACTAGGTGTTCCTTTAGACGCTATGTTAGAGGGGTTGTTGTGGAGTACCCCAATTACCTATTGGGATTATATTCAAACAGATGCCCTTTTAGGTTTGCAAATTCCGAGAACAGATCAACCGGATGAAATGGTGTTTATCATGTATCATCAAGTTAATGAATTGTTATTCAAAATGATTTTATGGGAAATTGATCAAGTTGCAAAAACTGATGAAATTAGTGCAGATAAGTTTTCCATGCATTTAATGAGGATTAGCAGGTACTTTGATATGTTAAGCAACTCATTTAGTGTAATGGCAGACGGAATGGAGCGAGAGCAATATTTGAAATTTAGAAATACCTTAACTCCTGCTAGTGGTTTTCAAAGTGCACAATATCGCAAGATAGAATTTGCATCTACCGAACTCATTAATTTAATTGATGCACGATTTAGAGATACTATTGATCGAAATTCTCCATTTAAAAACGCTTATGACCACTTATATTGGCAAGCAGCTGGAAAAAATCATTCAACAGGTGAGAAATCTGTATTGATAAAATTATTTGACAAAAAGTATATGGGAGATTTTATAGACTTTATGGAAGATTATAATGAGTGTAACTTATCCAAGAAATTTAAACAATTACCTGAAGAGCTTCAAAAAGACCCCACATTAATAGAAGCAATGCGTCATTATGATTATACTGTGAATGTTAAATGGGTACTAGCTCACTACAATGCCGCAGGAAAATATTTGGGAGGTAAGGAAAAAGAATTGGAAGCTACTGGAGGAAGTAGTTGGAGGAAATATTTACACCCTAAATACCAGCGCAGAATCTTTTATCCTTATTTGTGGTCTGAAGAAGAATTAAAAAATTGGGGGACCTTTTAAATAAATGATAATTTTTAGTTAAAAAAGTCTTACATCCTTTAATTAAAGAGTTTTTATTTTTCTAAAGATGATGATTCTCATTCAATTTTTATATGTTTGATGTGTATGAAAAAAATAATTTTAATTTTTCTTTTACTATTTTCAAACACCTTTCTTACAGCACAGGAAAAAACGAAGCCTTTTAAAGACGGAGAGTGGTTAAAATATAAAATGAGCTATAGTGGATTCTTTAAAGCTGGTACTGCAGAGCTTACATTAAAAGAAACCGATCTAGAAGGGAAAAAAGTTTTTTATGCAAAAGGTTTTGGGAAAACTAGTGATTTTATTGGATGGTTTTTTAAAGTAAGAGACACCTATGAATCTTACTTTGATTTTTACAAAGTGACACCCTATTTATTTAAGAGAGATGTAAACGAAGGTGGTTATATTATTAAAAGAGACACTAGATTTAATCAAGAAACAAAAGTTGCAACTGTTGAAGATTATAAATATAATACTACAAAAGAAATCGCTTTTGGTAATGTACAAGATATGATTTCTGCATTTTATCATCTAAGAACTATTAATACAGATAGCATAAAGACCAATGATGAAATTGATTTAAATATGTTTTTTGACGCTAAGACATTTGCATTTAAACTTCGATTTTTAGGAAAAGAATACATAAAAACCAAGTTTGGAAAAATAAAAACAATCAAATTGCGCCCAATTGTTCAATCTGGAAGAGTTTTTAAAGAAAGTGAAAGTGTAACTATTTGGGTTACAGATGATAAAAATAAAATTCCAGTTAGATTAAAAGCAGCGCTTGCTGTTGGATCTTTAAGAGCAGAATTAAAAGCTTTTAAAGGATTAGCAAATTCATTTAAAATTATGACCGATTAAGTTGTATTTTTACCGAATTCTTAACCAAGAATAAAATCTAACAACATTGAAAAAATTAAGTATTCTTCTTTTTGTTTTATTAATTATTCTGTCTTGTGGTAAAGATAACCAAGAAGACACTAACGGAGCCTCGAATAATACCATTAAGTCTACACCAAAAATTATTTATGAATTTGGATATAGGCTAAACGACTTTAAGGTGATTAGAGACACCATTAAAAAAGGAGAGAGTTTTGGGATTATTCTCGATAGACATCATGTTTATTATCCCAAAATTAATGCTATTGCAAAAAAAATTAAAGACACTTTTGATACTAGAAGAATTAGAGCGGGTATACCCTACATGGTTCTTGCAAGTAAAGATAGTCTTGAGAAAGCAGAAGTTTTTATTTATAAAAATAGTAAGGCGAGTGCCACGATAGTAGATTTTAAAGACTCTACAATTGTTGCCTATAAATATAGAAAACCCATAAAAATCATTGAAAAAGAAGTTTCTGGCAAAATCTATTCTACGTTGTCTGAAGCCATGGATAGTCTTCATTTAAACCCTAATTTAACAAATGATGTTGCAGATATTTATGCTTGGACTTTAGATTTTTTAAAACTTCAAAGAGGCGATCGATTTAAATTAATTTATGAAGAAAAATTCATTGATGACAGTGTATTTGTTGGATATGGAAAAGTAAAAGCAGCGCTTTTCGATCACAATAATAGAGATTTCTATGCCTATAGATTTATCCCCGACACCATTAAGAAAATTCCTGAGTACTACGATGACAAAGGGAATATGCTAAGAAGTCAGTTTTTAAGATCTCCCATTAAATTTCAATACAGAGTTTCCTCAAGATATAACTTAAGAAGAAAGATTGCTTATTATGGAAAAGTAAAGCCACATAAAGGAACTGACTTTGCTGCCAAAGTAGGAACTCCAATTATGTCCACCGCTAATGGAAAGGTTATAGAATCTAGAAGAAAAGGAGGAAATGGAAATTATGTTAAAATAAGACATAACAATACCTATTCTACTCAATATCTTCATATGAGTAGAAGAAAAGTTAAGCGAGGACAGTACGTAAAACAGGGTGAAGTAATTGGTTGGGTAGGAATGACGGGGAATACAAGTGGGCCACATGTTTGTTATCGCTTTTGGAAAAATGGCAGACAGGTAGACCCATTTAAACAAAAACTTCCCGCTGCTAAACCTTTAAAAAAGAGTCTTAAACCAACCTATTTAAGTTTCATAAAACCTCTTAAAAATCAACTTGATAATATCGCCTTTATTCAATAATAAAATAACTTACAATGCCACTTAAAAATATAAATCCAACGTCAACTTTAGCTTGGAATAAATTAGCTTCTCATTTCGAAGAAATGAATACATTTTCTATGAAAGAAGCATTCAAAGAAAATCCAAATAGAACAGATCATTTCTCAATAACTTTTAATGATTTGTTGTTAGATTTTTCAAAAAACAGAATCAATAAAAAAACAATTGATTTATTAATTGAACTGGCAAATGAAGCTGCCCTTAAAGACGCAATAGATAAATACTTCTCTGGTGAAGTTATTAATGTTACTGAAGAAAGAGCGGTGTTGCATACGGCCCTAAGAAGTAACTCCGAGGAAGAAATCTTAATAAACAACAAAGACATCAGGCCAGAGGTAAAAAAAGCATTACGAAAAATAAGAGCGTTTTCAAATAAAGTAATTTCAGGAGACTGGAAAGGGTATACAGGGAAGAAAATAACCGATATCGTAAATATTGGAATTGGAGGTTCTGATCTTGGACCAGATATGATTGTAGAAGCATTACAGTATTATAAAAATCACTTAACAACTCACTTTGTCTCTAATATAGATGGAGACCATGTTTCTGAAATTTTAAAAAAATTAAATCCTGAAACTACATTATTTGTGATTGTTTCAAAAACATTTACAACTCAGGAAACCATTACCAATGCAAATACCATAAAAAATTGGTTTCTAAAATCAGGATCTCAATTTGACATTGCTAAACATTTTGTTGCTGTTTCAACAAATTCAGATGCTATTGATGCTTTTGGAATAGATCCTAAAAATGTATTCCCTATGTGGAATTGGGTGGGAGGACGATTCTCTTTATGGTCTGCCGTAGGATTATCTATAAGTTTATCTGTAGGTTTTGATCATTATAAATCTCTTTTAAATGGTGCTGAAAAAATGGACCTCCATTTTAAAGAAAGTTCATTTGATAAAAATATTCCTGTAATTTTAGCCCTGTTGAGTATTTGGTATAATAATTTTTACAATGCAGAATCTGAGGCTATACTTCCTTATACACAGTACTTAACTAAATTAGCTCCTTACCTACAACAAGCCATTATGGAGAGCAATGGTAAGAGTGTAGATAGAAACGGAAACCGAGTAGATTATCAAACAGGAACTATTGTTTGGGGGAGTACTGGTACTAACATGCAGCACGCATTTATGCAACTTGTTCATCAAGGAACAAAATTAATTCCATCAGATTTTATTGGCTACGAAACCTCACTTTATGGATTAACCGATCATCACCAAAAATTAATGGCTAATTATAATGCTCAAATGGAAGCTTTAGCATTTGGTAAATCAAAAGAGGATGTTCATCTAGAATTAAAAATTTCAGGAGAAGTTTCAACAATTAATAGGCTACTACCCTATAAAGTCTTTGAAGGCAATAGACCTAGTAATGCTATTTTATTTAAAAAATTAACTCCAGAATCTTTAGGAGAACTAATAGCAATGTATGAACATAAAATATTTGTTCAAGGCGTTATTTGGAACATCTTTAGTTATGATCAGTTTGGTGTAGAACTAGGAAAAGAATTGGCAAAAAAGCTTTTAAACAGGGAATAAACACTCTTTTGTTTTTTTTTTATACTTTTGTTCTAGTTTATGTTAATAAACAACTTAACAATTAACCAAAAAAAAAACAGTTTTCTCATAAAAAAAAACTACTTTTAAAAAGTTAATATTTTGCTAATTTTTAACATTAAATTAACATTACAACTCTCAAAATAAAAGACTTTTGCAGAGAATTAATAACATTAACATTCTATAATGAAAAATTTTAAGAACTTATTATTCGTAGCTTTATTTTTTATAGCTGCCACAGTAATTGGCCAAACAAAAATCTCTGGTACCATCGTTGACGATTCCAATGAAGGTTTACCAGGAGCATCAGTTGTAATTAAAGGCACAACTAACGGAACAGAAACAAATTTTGATGGGAAATTTACTTTAACCGCTTCCTCAGAAAGTGGAACTATTGTAATCTCTTATTTAGGTTTTAAAACCATGGAACTTGCTTTCACGGGTTCTGCTGATTTAGGAAACATTAAATTAAGTGAAGATGGTAACATCCTAGAAGAAGTGGTTTTAAGAGGTGTTGTTGACATTGCAAAAGACAGACAAACACCTGTAGCTAAATCTACAATTAAAGCAGCAGAGATTCAAGATAAATTAGGTTCTCAAGAATTTCCTGAACTTTTAAACAATACTCCATCAGTTTACGCAACTAAATCTGGGGGTGGTTTTGGAGACTCTAGAATTACAATTCGTGGGTTTGCTCAAGAAAATATAGCAGTACTTATTAATGGAGTTCCAGTTAATGATATGGAAAACGGTAAAGTTTACTGGTCTAACTGGTCTGGTTTAGGTGATGTTGCAACTGCAATGCAGGTTCAAAGAGGATTAGGTTCTTCTAAATTAGCAATATCTTCAGTAGGGGGTACTATAAATATCATTACTAAAACAACAGACTTAAAAGAAGGAGGATCAGTTGTATCTTCAGTAGGTAATGACGGATACTTCAAAAATTTAGCTTCATACAATACTGGTAAAAACGAAAATGGTTTTGCAGCATCTTTCTTGATGAGTAGAACTGCTGGTAACGGATATATAGATGGAACTGAATTTGAAGGTTTCAATTATTTTGTTGGTCTTGGATGGGACAAAGGAGCTCACAATTTCCAATTCATGTTAACAGGTGCACCTCAAACGCACAACCAAAGAACAACTAGTTTCTTTAATATGGCGGATATAGGTGATTACTTAAAATATGGAAAAAAATACAACTATAACCATGGATATTTAAATGGAGAAGAGTTTAACTGGAGAAAAAATTTCTACCACAAACCTGTTTCTTCTTTTAACTGGTCTTGGGATATCAACGAAACTTCTAATTTAACTACTTCTGCTTACGTATCTTTCGGTCGTGGTGGTGGAACTGGAGATATTGGAAGAATGGGAGGAAATTTTGCGAGTTCAAGTAGATTCAGAAATCCAGATACTGGATTAGTTGAATGGGATGAAATTGTAAGAGCTAACTCAGGTTTAGGTGGAAACTTTAGTAGTGGATATTCTTATACAAACCCTGCAGATCCATCTACAGGTTTACAAATTGTAAACGATGATGAATTAAGAGACAGCAGTATGCCAAATGGTTTAGAAAGAAGAAATGGATTTATAAGAAGAGCTTCTGTAAATTCTCACAACTGGGTTGGAATATTATCTAATTACAATACAAAAATAAATGACAACTTAACGTTTGACGTTGGAATTGACCTTCGTTCATACAAAGGATATCATTACAGAAGAGTTGATAATTTATTAGGAGCTGACGGATATAGAGATAATGATGATATCAACAATCCTTTAAATATACAATCTACAGCATATAGCTCTGATTTGGCACAACAATGGAACGTGTTTAGAAGTACAGAAGATGAGCAAAAAATTAACTACTACAATATTGGTAAAGTTCGTTGGGCTGGTGCATTTAGTCAGTTAGAATATGCTTCTGATGATATTACTGCTTTTGTTCAGGTTGGTATTTCTCAACAAGGTTTTAAACGAATAGATCCTTTCAACTATTTAGATTCTGATCCAGAAAGAGAAACTGACTGGCAGAACTTTGTTGGTGGAAATATTAAAGGGGGTGTAAACTGGAATATTGACGAAAATCATAATGTCTTTGTAAACATGGGAGACTATTCTAGACAACCTTTCATTGATGCAGTTTTTCAAAATTTTAGAAATAACATTAACCCAAATACAAGAAATGAAAAAGTTTTTGGTTTTGAGTTAGGTTATGGTTACACATCTGAAAAACTTCGTGCAAACATAAATATTTACAGAACAGAATGGAAAGACAGATTTAAAACTGTAGGATTCCGTGATGGAGATACAAGAGGTACTGCTGACCTTCAAGGGATAAAGCAATTACATACTGGAGTTGAATTAGACTTCACTTATGATCTTAGCGATAGATTTAGATTAGTTGGTATGGCTTCTGTTGGTGATTGGGAATATGCAGGAAATGTTTCAGGAACAGCTTTCGATGATGTAGATCCAGTAGGTGTAGTAAACTTATACTTAGATGGTGTAAAGGTTGGTAACTCTGCTCAAACTACTGCAAGATTAGGTTTTGATTGGGATGTTATAGGTAACTTTAAAGTAGACTACAGTCACCGTTATGCTGCAAGATTATATGCAGATATAAATACTGAAGATTTTCAAGATGAAGTAAATAATGGTTCACTTCAATTACCTAACTATTTCTTAGGAGATTTAGGAATGTCTTATAAGTTTGATTTCAAAAATGATACAGATTTAAAACTTAGGTTAAATGTAAATAACGTTGGTAATACTGAGTATTTAGCAGAATCTTTAACAAATAACTTTGTTGAAGGAAACGATTCTACTTACCGTGGTATTAACACAAACAACAAAGCCTTCTTTGGTTTTGGAAGAACGTGGAACTTTACAGTAAGATATAATTTCTAACAAGAAATTAAAAAATTAAAAAACCACCTTTGTTGAATCAAAGGTGGTTTTTTTATGAATAAATTTAGTATTTTTAATTGATAAAATAATTTACATGATGATGAAAGCTATACATTCTTATTGGGCATATTTAGTTCTGGCTGTTTTAACAATAACTGTTGCAAATGCAATTTATGGACTACTAAAAAAGAAACCTTTCTCAGATAAAGATCTACGACTTGGCTTGTTTACCTTAATTTTTTCACATATTCAATTACTAATTGGTCTAGGATGGTATTTTTCTAGTCCTTATTATAAAGCCCTTAAAGCAAATGGAAGTGAAGTAATGGGTGACGCTGCAATTAGGCTTTTGGCAATTGAGCATCCAGTTATGATGATTTTAGCAACTATTTTTATTACAATTGGCTGGTCTAAGCATAAGAAAAAAACCGAGGATGATAAAAAATTTAAAACCTTTGCAATTTTTTATGGAATTGGTCTTCTGTTGATTTTATCCAAAATCCCATGGAATCAATGGCCCTCGATATAACCTCTTATTTTATTTTTACTTTGTATTCATAGAATGAAATTAATAAGCTATTTTTTTTCTTCGATTTTTGCTGTTGTATTTTTTTTAAGTCTTTTAATTTTTCATCCATTACAATGGATTGGTTTAAAAATAGGGTATCAATCGCATAAAAATGTGGTTGATATTCTCAATTGGATATTAACCAAATCATTAATCATTATTGGTAATACAGTTCATTTTAAAATAACACATCCAATTCCAAAGAACACCACTATAATTTTTGTGGCGAATCATCAAGGTCTATTTGACATACCACCGATCATATGGTATCTAAGAAAATATCATAGTAAGTTTGTTTCAAAAATAGAATTAGGAAAAGGAATTCCAAGCATCTCTTTTAATCTTAAGCATGGTGGTGCTGCATTAATAAATAGAAAAGATCCTATACAAGCATTAACTGAATTAAAAGAATTTGGACAAAGAATTCATGATAATAATTGGTCTGCAACAATTTTTCCTGAAGGAACAAGAAGTGTAACTGGTAAACCTAAAAAGTTTCATTATAATGGATTAAAAATGATGATTAAATATAATCCTGAAGCATACATTGTTCCTATTACCATCAATGATTCATGGAAAGTATTTAAATATGGAAAATTCCCGCTTGGAATGTTTAATAAAATTACCCTTGAAACACATCAGCCTATAAAAATAGATACGCTTCCTATAGATGAACTACTCCAAAAAACAGAGGCAACTATTGTTTCAAAAATTAAATTGTGAAATGATTAAACTGCCTATAAAGGAGGTTTTATTTTTGAATTTTGAAAGAATCTTGATCCTTTAAAAAATTTAACTTTTGTCTAAACTCTAGTAACTTAGTCTTAGAGGTTGTACAATATAATAGGTCTTCTTTACTTTCTTGAGTGCTAGCAACTTTATCTCCTAAAAAATTATATGCAGAGGTGTGCCCATTGTATTGATAACCATTTTTATCCTTACCTATTCTGTTTACACCAATACAATAGCTCATGTTTTCAATTGCTCTAGCTTTTAATAAGGTATCCCAAGCTTCAATTCTAGTGACTGGCCAGTTAGCCATAAATAATAATAAATCGTAATCGTTAGTATTTCTTGACCACACTGGAAAACGTAAGTCATAACATATTAATGGGCAAATTCTCCATCCATTAAAATTAATAACTACCCTATTCATTCCAGAAGTATAAAGTCTATCCTCTCCTGCCAAACTGAATAAATGCCTTTTATCGTAGGTTTCAAGATCTCCTGAAGGGTGAACAAAAATAGCCCTGTTGAAGTACTGATAATTGTCTTGAATCACAATACTTCCAATAATCGCTAAGTTATAAACCTTAGCCATTTTAATCATCCATGATATGGTAGTACCATTCATTGTTTCAGCTACAGCATTTGGACACATAGTAAAGCCCGTAGAAAACATCTCAGGCAGTACTATCAAATTAGTGTCTGAATCTAGTTGAGAAATCTTATGCTCAAAATGTCGTCTATTTTCATTTGGGTTCTCCCAAATTAAATTTGATTGTATCGCAACAATTTTTAACTCTTTATACATGGAATTAATTTTTATTAAATGTATAAATTTAGTAATAGTATTTCGTACATTGTTTTACTAAAGTCTTTAGAATTGATGCAAACTTTTATTTCTGAAACCATAGATGATATTCTCATAAACAACAGCTCATTTGAAGACTGTGTTTTTATCTTACCATCTCAAAGATCTGGAGTTTTTGTAAAAGATACCTTCAAAAATAAAATAGTTTCAGGGTTTTTACCTGAAATTTTAACAATAGAATCTTTTGTCAGTCAAATTTCTGAAATATCTAAAGCTGATGCGATTCAATTATTATTTCATTTTTATACTATTTATTGTGAAATAGAAGAACATCCAGATTCATTTGATATCTTTTCTTCTTGGGCTTTTGTAATACTTCAAGACTTTAATGAAATAGATCAATACCTCATTAATCCTCAGTCTATTTTTACCTATCTAAGAGACGTACAACGATTAAAAAAATGGTCTGTTAAAGGAGAGTTTAAAGAAACAAAACTCATTAAAGATCATTTGATTTTTATGGAACGTTTGGGGGCATACTACGCTAAATTTTATTCGTTTCTAGTAGATAAAAAAATTGGATACCAAGGCTTGATGTATAGAGAAGCTACAAAAAAAGCTGATGAATACATTATTAAACACAAACATAAAAAGTTTTTTTTTATTGGGTTTAATGCATTAAATAAAGCTGAAGAATCTCTATTTGAATTATTTTTAGAAAACGGTAAATCTGAAGTTTATTGGGATATAGATCAGGCTTTTTTTGACAGTAACCATGCAGCTGGAAACTTTATTAGAAAGTATAAAAAAGATTGGAAATTCTATGAAAAAAATACTATTAAAAAAATTAGTAGTCATTTTGGATCTAAAAAAAATATTGAAATCATTGGAGCTGCTAAAAACATATCTCAATTAAAGTATGCTGGAGAAATATTAACAAAGGTGTCAGATCATAAAAATACAGCCTTAGTTTTGGGAGATGAATCTTTATTATCAGTAGCTTTAAACTCCATCCCAGAAAATGTAGATGCTATTAATATAACCATGGGGTATCCTTTACAAAATGTACCAACATCTCAATTAATTTCAGCGATTTTTCAGCTATTTATTACGCAAACAACACTTCAAAAAAACAAAACAAATGAATTTTATCATAAAGATGTAATTCGGTTTTTTAAAAACTCTGTAATTTATCAATTTGTGAACCCAGAGGGTCAGAAGGTACTATCATCTGTTCAAGATGTTATTGCTAAGAAAAATATATCTTTTTTAGACCTGCCAACTATTAGCTCTTATCTAAAATCTATAGAAAATTCTAGTAGTGAAATTCTACTGTCTATTTTTAAGCCATTTATTTCTGTAAATGACTTCATTAAAAGAATTTTAAACTTACTTGAGCAGGCCAAAGATCATGTCTCTGTTTTAGAAAAAGAATATTTATACCGTTTTTATAATGCATTTAACCAATTACTTAATTTAAACACTTCAAAGAATTATTTTGAGAATATAAAAACGATTTATCAGTTTTACAGACAAATAATCAGCAATGAAAAATTATCATTTCAAGGAGAACCTTTGAATGGTTTGCAATTAATGGGAATGTTAGAAACCAGAGTTTTAGATTTTGAAAATGTGATTATAACCTCTGTTAATGAAAATATAATTCCTTCCGGAAGTTCACAAAATTCATTTATCCCATTTGATATAAAAATTGAATTTGGATTGCCCACCTATAAAGAGAAAGATGCTATTTATTCCTATCATTTTTTTCGTCTACTACAAAGAGCAAAAAATATCTATATTCTCTATAATACAGAAAATGACACCTATGGTAATGGAGAAAAAAGTAGATTCATATCTCAGTTAGAATTAATGAAAACTGATTTAATTGTTAAGCGAATTGCACCGAGAGTAATTACAGAAAAAAATGAAAAACCTGAAGTTAGAAAAAATAAGCAGGTCTTAGATCGTTTGAAAGAATTAGCAAAGGATGGAATATCTCCTTCTGCAATTACTAATTATCTGTACAATCCCATTGCTTTTTATAAACAAAAAATTCTACAACTAAGTGAGTTAGATTTAGTAGAGGAGACAATCGCAGCAAATACAATGGGTACAGTTATACATGACACTTTAGATGAACTATACAAGCCCTATGTCAATAAATTTTTAACCATTGGTCATCTCGATCAAATGATTAAAAATTACAGAAATTTAGTTACAAAGTATTTCATCAAACACTTTAAAAATGGAGATGTCTCCACAGGTAAAAATAGATTGGCATTTGAAGTTTCAAATCGATTTGTAAAACGCTTTCTCTCCATGGAAAAAAAGGAGTTACAAGAAGGGCATCAAATAAAAATTTTAGGTGCAGAATTAAAATTAGAAACTTGTATTGAAGTTCCAGGCATAGACTTTCCAATTAAAATAAGAGGTGTTGTAGATAGAATTGATGAAGTTGACGGGGTTACAAGAATCATAGATTACAAAACAGGGAAAGTAAATCCTGCAGATTTAAAAGTGCTAAATTTTGAAGAAATTAATGAGGTTAAATACAGTAAAGCCATTCAAGTTTTATTGTATGCCTTTCTATATTGTCAAAATAATTCTTTAGCTAAGGAACAGCCTTTAGTAGCTGGAATTGTTTCGTTTAAAAATTTAAATGCTGGGCTTTTAAAAATCAATTTTTCATCAAAAATAAAAAATCCTGAGCACTTGATAACAGAGGAAAAACTAAATGATTTCATGAATCAAATATCACTTCTTTTACAAGAAATATACAATCCAGAGGTTGCTTTTAAAGAGCCTAAAACCCTATCTTATTCATAGAGATTTATTCATCTTTATAATTTTCAATTATTTCAAAACATTTGGTAAGGCAACATACTCCTATTATTAGTATGAAATAGCCTTTATATTCTCTAAACACTAACTAATTAAAAAAATTATATTAAAGTGGAGCATATCGGATTCGAACCGATGACCTCTACGCTGCCAGCGTAGCGCTCTAGCCAACTGAGCTAATGCCCCAATGAGCTTATTGTTGCCCTCTGAGAATTAATAATGGAATAGAGCAATGAAATTCAGATTTTAATATGGTGTTTTTTTCCCATAGTTTTTGAAAAAACCCTCTTTTACGCCTAAAAACACATAACAAATCTGGATTATTAGATTGAAAGTGCTCTAGAACTCCTTGAAAAGTAGTCACATTTTCTGAGGTGGAGATAGTATTTTGAATTGCTTTTAATGAAGGATCTATAACTAAATCTTCTTCTGTATATTCGGGCGTTTTCACCAACAATAAATTAATTTTAGTTTTAAAAAAATCTTTTATTTCTTCTAATGGAGTTAAGACCCCTTGTTGATTTAAAATTCCTGATTTAAAAGCAGTTAACGCTACTTTAAATGGACTAAATTTATACTCTTCAGGAACTATTAATACTGGAATTTCAGTTTGCTTTACAATACTTCCTGATGTACTTCCTAAAAAAACCTCTTCTTTTATTGAGTTACTTCTTGGGCCAACTACTATTAAATCAATTCCTAATTCTTCATCAACAGCATGAATGCTATCTATTGTTGCACCCTTAGCTGAAATCATTTTAACATCTACACCACGAGTATCTACACCACCAATTACAGCCTGTATGTATAAATTAGTTTCTCTTTCTAAAATATTATTTACGTTAATGAATGTTCCTGCTTTGGAATGCACTTTATAAGCTCTAAACACAAAAACTTTAGCCTTTATCTCTTTTGCAAAATCTATAGCGTATTGAAGCGTATTAGATGCATTTTCTTTGGAGCCAATAGGAACTAAAATATGTTTCATCATTCTAGGAAATTAAATTAACGTCAAAAAATTATTCAAAAAACAAAGGTACATTTTTTTGGAGGATCTAAATTTCTTCCATTGTCAAATTGTAACTTTGTGTTTGACTATTTTTATCTTTTGAAAACAGACATAAGTTTTAAACGAATCCACCAACTTGCAATTCCTGCCTTAATTGCTGGAATTGCAGAACCACTTATCTCCATAACAGATACAGCCATTATTGGTAATATAGATGTTAACGCAAAAGAAAGTCTTGGTGCAATTGCCATTGTAGGATCATTTCTATCGATGTTAATTTGGGTTTTTGCACAAACAAGAAGTGCTGTTTCTTCAATTATATCCAACTATTTAGGAGCTAATAAATTGGAAGAGGTAAAAACATTACCAGCTCAAGCGATATTAATTATTGTAAGCTTAAGTATGCTTGTAATTTTATTCACTTATCCATATGCTGAATATATTTTTGAACTTTATGGGGCAAAAAAGCAAATATTAGTGTATGCTGTAGATTATTATAAAATACGCATTATTGGCTTGCCTTTTACATTATTTGTTTTTACAATTTTTGGAACTTTTAGAGGACTTCAAAATACACTTTACCCAATGCTTATTGCTTTATTAGGGGCAATTTTAAATGTTTTTTTGGATTGGATTTTGGTTTATGGAATAGAAAATTGGATTCCTGCTATGAATGTTAAAGGAGCTGCATACGCAAGTGTCATATCACAGATCATAATGGCTGTCGTAGCAGTATATTTACTACTTAAAAAAACATCCATCAACTTAAAATTAAGCTTCCCATTTAACAAAGAAGTGCCTAGGCTCATAAAAATGGTGTTTGATTTATTCTTAAGAACCATCGCATTAAATGCTGCATTAATATTTGCGGTTTATAAAGCAACTAGTTATGGCACAAATGAACTTGCTGCTTACGGAATTGGAATACAATTATGGTTGTTTGGAGCTTTTTTCATCGATGGGTATTCTAGTGCTGGAAATATTTTATCAGGACGTTTATTAGGGGCAAAAGAATATGATACCTTATTGAGTTTAG
>Ga0233396_1000206_pt1 | contig 29631 bp, 21 predicted proteins | sample 32DmetaG_FD_183169 | JGI IMG/M metagenome (GOLD analysis project Ga0233396, IMG submission 183169) | Seawater microbial communities from Monterey Bay, California, United States - 32D | ecosystem: Environmental > Aquatic > Marine > Coastal | place: USA: California | collected 2016-10-19 | reverse complement strand
TGCGAATGACCTTGCTCCGTTATTTATCTTCCTTGCACCTGACCAAGGATAAGGCGGGGGTTTACGCCCTCACAAAAGAGGATATAGCCCGAATCGAGTCGGGTGTGCCTACCATTTTGGAAACAACCCATGGCGGATTGTTGCGCCGTTGGGATATTGTGAAATTTGAAATCTGGAATGCTTTGGATGGAGGGAATCCAAGCGGCCATTCGCTGGTGCAACGGTTCCTTTTCTTGCAAAATGGCTTTTATGTCTTCCAACATCAACCCGTTTTGGGAGTCGGTACGGGCGACGCTTCCGCAGCGATTGCTGCGGCTTATTCCGAGCGCAAATCTCCTCTTGCCGAACAATTTAGACTCCGACCACATAACCAATACGTCTCATTCTTGGTTTCTGGAGGCCTCCTTTCCATGCTACTCTGGGTGACCGTTTTGGCGGCGATGGTCGCAGTTTCGCGCTCAACGTTTGCAGCTTATCCCTTCAAAGTTGCCGCCTTAGCTTGCCTCATCATTGCATTGTCGTGCATCACGGAGGACACCCTTGAGACCCAAGCTGGCGTGACGTTTTCCGGTTTCTTAATCGGCTTAGTCGGCCGACGGATCATGCCTTAAAAGCCTCCTGGACTGCATCAACAACCTTGTCCACTTGAATGTCCAGCGCCCCTTCATTGGACAATCGCTGTGCTGTTATCCAATGTGCCTTTGGCCCCAATGGGTGCCAACGTTCTGACCATTCCGGTGCGTTCGGACCGTACAAACCCAAACACATGACATCCGCAGCAGCTGCCATGTGCAATGGTCCGGTGCTCGAGGCTATTAGGCCGTCTGATGCACCAATCAAGGCCAGCAATTGATCAAGATTCACTTGCCCCATGGTGTTGATCGCATCGGATGGAAATGAATGACGATTCAATCCCAGTTGTTGTGATTCAATTGCCGTTCCGGTCCACAAAACGCGGTGTCCCAAAGCAATCAAACGTTCCGACAATTCGAGGTAGTGTTCGACCGTCCAATTATTGGCACTGCCCGCAGATCCGGGATGCACAATGATGTTCTTGCGTCCTTGGATTATCCATTGCGCTGCACCATCAATGCTGGTGCTCTCGTCAGACCACGCCTTCGGCCGGAGTCGCCCGAAGTGCTTCATTTCCAACGAAGACGATGGAAGCTGCAAACCAGGGGTTTCCCAACCCGGAGATGGATGCATGGATTGGGCTAACTCGAGGCCATGCCACGCCTCGTGCTGGCCCGAAACCTTGCGAGAAGTTCGATTCTTGTGGCTAATCCAGCGCCGAAAAGGCCACCTCCGAGAAGTGCCTACGACAATCGCAACACCTTGGTTCCGGAGGAATCGAGCGACTTCTAAATCAGGAAATGCCATGATCGCAGCATCATAATGGGACAAAGCTGGTGGGGTCTCCGCGTCCCAGATGATAACATTGTCCACATCTATCGCTGCCGAAACAACAGGAGCTGCATACGATCGAACCAAAAAATCCACCTGCAAATCTGGGCGAGATGACTTCATCCAACTCGCAATTGGTAGCGTCAAGATGGCGTCTCCAATGGCATCTGTCCGGCAGACCAGTAAGCGTTGAATTTTCGATTTCCCAGAGGCCTCGAGCAGCTGTTTTGATCTCAAATAACGGCGTGCTTTCTCATATTTCTTGGCTGTGGCTAGAGCACTGTATTTGGCGATGGTCCAACCGGCCCATCCATCGCGCCATCCTCCTCGCAACAGTGCATTTTTGGACCATTGAAAAGCCATTTTGAATGGGCGAAGCCAAGAACTTGTCAACCAAAAAGGGCCGGTGTAATGAACCGCAGCGATGTTCGAGAAATAGTCAATTTGACGGATGTGATCCTCAACGGAGTGATACGAATGATGCAATAAATCACCCTGCAAATGACCTGAAGGTCTGTCTTCGATCAACTCCAATCGGTCATGCGGATTTTCACCTGACCAAAGCGCCTCCCCTCTTTGCCAAAGTCGCAGCTTTTGATCCGGATACCATCCACCGTGACGCACCCAATGGCCGCAATAAGATGTCAAACGATTCACACGATAACCGGAGTGCTCTGGACTTTTCGTTTTCCACACCTGCAAAGAGGCCGCCAACTCTGGACTCAAACTTTCATCCGCATCCAGGGAAATAAGCCACTGGCCGTGGGCCTGGTCCGCTGCCCAATTTTTTTGTTCAATATGCCCCAAAAAGTCATGGTGCAACACCCGCGCGCCGAACGCCTCACTTTTCGCAACTGTATCGTCCGTAGAACCCGAGTCTACAACCACAATCTCATCTGCAATAGCCTGCAAAGACCGCAGGCAACGCTCGATATTGTGAGATTCATTGAAGGCAATGATGACGGCAGATAAAAAAGGTTGATTCATTGGGGCCAAAGACAATCGAATTATGTGCAAGTTACTGCGTCCACGCATGAAGTTTCCAACGATTCTTTGCGTACGCATCGAGACCCATTAATTTTGTCACATGAATGTACTTTTGTTGGGGAGTGGTGGTCGCGAGCACGCGATGGCTTGGAAATTAAGTGAATCATCTATGCTGCGCAATCTCCATATTGCTCCTGGCAATGGAGGAATGCACGATTTGGGGACGATGACTGATGTCGATGCAATGGACTTTCCTGCTGTGGAACGCTATGTGCGCAAGCATGCCATCGACTTGATTGTTGTGGGGTCAGAAGCCCCTCTTGTAGCCGGGATTGCAGATTACTTCGAAGCTTCTCAAAAAACCAACGTTGCGGTTGTAGGTCCCAAAAAGAAAGGTGCCATGTTGGAAGGCAGCAAAGAATTCGCCAAATCCTTCATGCAACGGCACAACATTCCTACAGCACGTTACGCAAGCTTTGGTAGCGATCAGCTTTCAGAGGCAATCAAGGCGCTGGATACATTCAAATCACCTTATGTCATTAAGGCCGATGGACTTGCTGGCGGAAAAGGAGTCATCATTACAGAATCGAAGCTGGAAGCCACAGAAACCCTAGAAGCCATGCTGAAAGGTGGAGCCTTCAAGGAGGCCGGTGAACGCGTCGTCATCGAAGAATTCCTTGTGGGACAAGAAGTGAGCATGTTTGTCGTGACCGACGGAAAAAGCTATCATATCCTGCCATCCGCAAAAGATTACAAGCGGATTGGAGAAGGTGATACAGGCCTAAACACCGGTGGCATGGGAGCCATTTCACCGGTTCCTTACCTATCTGAAGAATTTCAGCAGAAAGCCCTGAATCAAATCATCATTCCAACCATCAAAGGGTTAACCAAAGATGAAATCCCCTACCATGGATTTGTCTTCTTTGGCCTCATGAAGGTCGGCAGCGATCCTTACGTGATTGAATACAACTGCCGCATGGGCGATCCCGAAACAGAAGTAGTTCTCCCTCGCATCAAGAGTGATTTGCTTCATCTTTTCGAAAGTCTATGCTCTGGGCTGCTCTCCGAATACGATTTGGAAATCGATGAGCGTGCCGCTTCAACTGTGGTTATGGCTAGCGGCGGATATCCCGGTTCTTACGAGACCAATCTCGAAATAAAGGGCGCTGAAGACGAGCCAAATTGGGACGGTGTCGTTTTTCACGCGGGAACGAAAGTCTCACGCCGCAAACTTTACACAAAGGGCGGCCGTGTACTGGCCGTAACAGGTCGAGGTGCTACCGTCGAAGACGCACTAAAACGGAGCTATGCAAAAGTCGAGAAAATCCATTTTGAAGGCGCCTACTTCCGGAAGGACATTGGAGCAGACGTATTGGACTTGGCTTGATTCCACAGCGGCAGAGAAACCGTCTGAATTGGAACGTGTCCGACGTCCAAAGAGGATTAGACCAAATCGCCGTTTTGCTCGGCCTTTTGCGTATACTTCTTTTGCAGCCTTAGCCAAAACAACAACCCCACAATGCCGAGTAGAATCACGGCAGAGTTAAAAGTTGAACTCATGGGCACGAGCAAGGTTTCAAATGTCCATTCGATAAACTTTGCGACCGGTGTGATGATTTCTTGCGTATTCATAAGTACTAAATTCGGTGCAAAAATAGGGCAGCCTTGATTTCTATCCTCCGTTCGAACCAACCGATTGCATGGTCAATTGTACCAACGACCATTTTCGCAGGAATTCTGTGGCACATTTGGGCATCACAAGCATCGGCCGTATCCCTTGTCATCTATGGCATTGGGCTACTCTCGGTAGCCGCATATTCGCACCATTTATACGTTCAAAGAAATTTTGTAGAGCGAGGCGATGCCGCCTTGGCCTGGTCCGTTGTCGCGTGGAGCATTGCCCTGATTCCAGTAGCCTCTCCGGCGGAAGGCATTCAAACGTGGCTCAGTTTGCTGCTGATCTGTGCTTCGTTGGACCAAACCTTGCGCATGCATCGACAGCCATCGACCAGCAACATTCAATTTCGCGCAGGATTGGCGGCAGGGCTTGCTGTAGGTATTCAGCCACTCAATCTGGGCATCCTACTTGGACTCATGCTGGTCCAAATCCGAACAAGGCCCTTTCTTTTTCGTGAGTGGATTTTATTGGTCTTCGGCTTGGTCCACGGATGGCTCGTTGCTGAATTCGTTTGGAGCATTGAACTCGTCTCCAGCGCATTCGAAACTCCTTCAACGGCGACTCCCTCTGACATCGCAACGAGCCGGTATGCGTGGAGCGCAATCGCTATTGGAATTTCTGCTGTTTTAGGCCTTTTCATGCTCATGCGTGAAAATCCTCGCCTCATCCTAAAAACAAGAAACACCCGATACAATGCGATCATCGTGCTTGCAGCACTCGTTGCAACCTGCACCGTTCTGTGCTGGCTCGAGCCGTGGGAGTCCTCAAGAATCCGCTTCCTGTCGCAAGCGATTTCGCACTGGTCAGTCCTCACCGCTCTTACCCTCGGATTTCTGTCCGTAAGCCTCGTACCTAAACGCGATCGCAGAGGCGACAAGTTGAACGCACTCGACGCCACAGGATGGATTGTTTTTGTTGGTACGCTGTTGGTTGTTTTTGGGCTCCGTTCTTTCCAATAAAACCCTCAAATTCACGAACTTCGCCCCATGAAAATAGGAGTGGTCACTTTTCCGGGTTCCAATTGCGACATGGATATGGTTTACGCAATGGAACATGACTTGAAATTCGACGTGGTTCAGCTTTGGCACAAAAGCCGAGACCTCGAAGGCGCCGATGTCGTGATTCTGCCCGGTGGATTTAGCTATGGTGATTATCTCCGCAGCGGTGCAATAGCCCGTTTTTCACCGATCATGGAATCGGTCGTGGCTCATGCCAAAAAAGGAGGACGAGTCTTTGGTGTTTGCAACGGTTTTCAAATCCTATGTGAGTCTGGACTTCTCCCTGGAGCATTGCTTCACAACGAAAGCCGAAAATTCATCTGCCGCAACATCCAGCTCACGCCGGTCTCGCGCAGAGCTTGCCTATCACAAGACCTCGATGCAACTGCCCCTCTGACCATCCCCATTGCCCACGGCGAGGGGAACTACTTCATCGATCACGACGGCCTCCAAAAATTACAAGACCAAGATCAAGTCCTGTTTCGGTATTGCGATGAAAATGGAAAGGTTAATCCTTGGTCAAACCCCAATGGATCGATTGATAACATTGCCGGTGTGGCCAATGAAAACATGAACGTCTTTGGAATGATGCCACACCCCGAACGCGCCGCAAGCAGCGACCTAGGAAATACGGATGGCGCCGCCATCCTATCGGGATTAGCGACACTCATTGGAGCATAAACATATCGTTCTGGAGTATAAAAGATGGGAAGTCTCGGAAAAGTTCCATTTGAATTTCCCAGAACTGAACATCAATGGCTTTAATTTTGTTGGTGTTGCACAGGAGCAATAAGACCCTACAACCATGAGTCACTATCCAGCAGGCCCGCATCTTTCTCGTATCAAAACGCCGGAAGATCTTCGCCAACTTTTTAAAAACACAGATTTACCCGTTATCTGCGACGAATTGCGGCAATTTATTGTCGACGTTGTCTCCGAAAAGGGAGGCCACTTTGGCGCGAGTCTAGGTGTTGTCGAGCTCACTGTTGCTCTCCATTATGTGTTCAACACACCAGAAGATCAAATCGTCTGGGATGTTGGGCACCAAGCCTATGGGCATAAAATTTTGACTGGACGACGTGAAAAATTCCATACGAATCGTCAGTATAAAGGTCTGAGCGGTTTTCCGAAACGATCAGAGAGTGAATACGACACCTTTGGTGTCGGACACAGTTCTACGTCAATATCTGCAGCCCTCGGCATGGCCGTTGCGAGCAAATTAAAAGGAGATCAAAAACGCCAACACATCGCGGTCATTGGAGACGGAGCCATGACAGCTGGCCTCGCATTCGAAGGACTCAACCACGGAGGAGCAGAGGACACCAATATGCTCGTCATATTGAATGATAACTGCATGTCCATCGACCCCAATGTCGGTGCACTGAAAGAATACCTGACCGACATCACCACCTCCAAGGCCTACAACAAAGCCAAGGACGAAGTCTGGCATCTGCTTGGTCGCATTTCAAAGTTTGGTCCGAACGCACAAGCGGTTGCGCAAAAAATTGAGATCGCTATGAAGTCAGCCCTTCTGAAGCAATCGAATCTATTCGAATCTCTAAATTTCCGCTACTTCGGTCCTGTCGACGGGCATGATGTTGAACACTTGGCCCAAATATTGGAAGACATCAAGGATATTCCCGGTCCCAAATTGCTCCATTGTGTGACCATGAAAGGCAAAGGTTATGAACCCGCTGAGACAGGAAGTCCAACCACATGGCATGCGCCAGGTTTATTCAACAAGGATACCGGTGAAATTGTCAAAGTGGCCTCGACACAACCTAAGCCACCGAAGTTCCAAGACGTATTCGGCCACTCCATCATTGAGCTCGCTGAAAAAGACGATCGTATTGTCGGTGTAACCCCCGCGATGCCTTCGGGATGCAGTCTGAAATACATGCTCGAAGCTATGCCTGAACGGGCGTTTGATGTCGGCATAGCAGAACAACATGCTGTGACATTCAGTGCTGGTATGGCAACCCAAGGAAAGGTGCCTTTTTGCAACATTTATTCCAGTTTCATGCAACGTGCCTATGACCAAGTTGTGCACGATGTTGCGACCCAAAACCTGCACGTTGTTTTCTGCCTCGACCGAGGAGGCGTCGTTGGAGCCGATGGCCCAACGCACCACGGAGCCTTCGACATGGCTTACATGCGATGCGTTCCAAACATGATAGTCGCTGCTCCAATGGATGAAGTGGAGCTGCGCAACATGATGTACACTGCTGCAGAAAAGCAAAATGGTCCGTTTTCAATCCGCTACCCCAGAGGTACTGGCACGATCGTGAACTGGCGACAACCTTTCAAAGCCATTCAAATTGGTCAAGGACGGAAACTCAAATCCGGAGACGACATTGCCATTTTGAGCATCGGTGCCATCGGTTCTCAAGCAACGGAAGCCATAGAGACTTTGGAAACCCGAGGTATTTCCGCAGCACACTACGACATGCGCTTCGTGAAGCCACTCGACGAAACAATGCTCCACGAAATTTTCGGAAAATTCAACGCCGTAATTACCATCGAAGATGGCTGCCTCATGGGCGGTTTTGGAAGCGCTGTAACGGAATTCATGGGAGACAACGGATACCAAGCCCATGTCAAACGACTTGGCTTAGGCGATCACTACGTGGAGCACGGAACTCAGGCACAGCTCTATGCTGAAAACGGTTATGACGCTGCTGCTGTCGTCGCCAATGCTGAAGAATTGGTTTCTGTTTCAAAATCAACCAACCGCACTACAAAGTCTGCCTGAGCGATGAGTGAGGCTACTCCCACCATTCGAAACCGTGTGGATGAAAGTGGCCTGACGACCATTGATCTTGATGATTTGATTTCACGCGAATCAATGGTGCCTTTTGATTTGGCAGATTGCCTCGAAAATGGGTTGATCCTGAGAGAAAAGCCCTTTCGGGAGACCCTCAAAAATCTGAAGGCTGCTGACTGGTTCGGGAAAGTCGCCGTGCTGCACTGCAGCAATGACGCAATCGTACCAGAATGGGCTTGGATGCTAGCCACTTCTCAACTGACGGCATGCGGGGCCAAAGTGGGCATTGGCAGTCCAGACGACGTGAGACAAGCGCTTTTGATTGAAGCCATTCACCAACTTCCACAAGAATCTTTTCACGATGCTCGGATCGTCATCAAAGGCTGTTCTTCCGGAACAAATGCGGAGAGCTTAGCAGCGGCTATTCGGCATCTACAACCAGTGGCTCTTTCCATTTTTTACGGAGAACCATGCTCGACGGTTCCCGTGTACAAACGGCCAAAAAATCCAACGAAAAATTGAGGTTCCGGTGGTAACTTCGGTGTGTCACCCACGCCTTAAAACCACATGATTTCCGCTCCTTCCGATCGTAAGCTCTTCCTCGTTGACGCCTATGCACTTGTCTTCAGAGCGTACTATGCTTTCATTAAAAATCCTCGCATCAATTCCAAAGGCCTGAACACGAGCGCCGTTTTTGGTTTCACAAATGCGTTGCTCGAAGTCATTCGAAAAGAAGCACCAACCCACATCGCAGTGGTCTTTGATCCTCCAGGAGGCTCATTCAGGAATGAACAATATCCAGAATACAAGGCCAATAGAGACGAAACTCCAGAAGACATTAAACGGTCGGTGCCTTGGATCTTAGAAGTGCTCCAGGGTTTGAATATCCCAGCCATCAGTCAACAAGGATTTGAAGCAGATGACGTGATCGGTTTCATGTCAAAAAAAGCCGAGGAAAAAGGATTTGACGTGTACATGATGACTCCCGACAAAGACTTTGGGCAGCTGGTTTCAGAACGCGTAAAGATGTACCGTCCTGGACGCGGTGGGAGCCCTGCCGAGGTCTGGGGGCCTTCCGAAATCTGCGAAAAGTTTGGAGTAGACAATCCACTTCAAGTCATTGATCTGCTCGGCATGATGGGAGACAGTGCGGACAACATTCCTGGAATTCCAGGAGTAGGAGCCAAGACCGCTTCCAAATTACTGAAGCAATACGGCAGTCTCGAGGGTGTCATTGAAAACAGTGCCGATCTCAAAGGCAAATTGAAAGAAAGGGTCGAAGAGAATGTTGAGTTAGCCCATCTGTCCAAGTCATTGGCTACCATTTGCCTGGATATTCCCATGGAAATTGAGTGGGATCAACTCGACCTAAAAGAACCCAATGCGGAGAAGCTACGCGAAACCCTGGAAAATCTGGAATTTAGAACCTTGGCCCGCCGAATGTTCGGAAATGCTGGAGTGGACGCAGTCCAGCCAGCGCCCTCGAAAGCGCAGCCCAGCCCCCCCGCCCAAGAAGCTCAACTCGATTTGTTTGGCACGCCCGGAGGAACGGTTGATGCCGATGCCTCCGAGCATTTTGCTGCAGCAGAACCCGCAGATTCTGACCACGCCAACCTCTCAAGCACGACGCACACCTATACCTTGGTTCAAGATTCGAAGGAACTGGACAAATTAATGCTTGCACTCGAAGCTGCAGAGTGCTTTGCATTTGACACGGAAACAACTGGGCTGAATACCATGACCGCGGAATTGGTCGGCATTTCATTTGCGACGGCAGTTGGTAAAGCGTGGTGGGTCCCTGTCGTCAGTGAAGACTGGACCGAAACCAGTCTCCTCGAGCGCCTCGGCCCCATCTTCGCTGATAGCGATAAAGAAGCCGTAGCTCATCACTTCAAATTTGATTACAAAATCCTCGCAAGACGTGGTGTGCATTTCGGAGTGCGGGCATTTGACACCATGATCGCACATTACCTCATCCAGCCGGAAAGTTCCCACAAACTGGACCGACTGGCGGAGACTGAATTGGGCTATACGACCATTCCCATCACCGATCTTATTGGAAAATCAGGCAAGGATCAAAAACACATGGGAGAACTGGATCCCTCAAGCATCACCGACTACGCTTGCGAGGATGCGGACATCACCCTGCAGCTTCGGGGTCGACTCATACCTCAGTTGGCAGACGTCGTTGGCACTGACCTTTTTCGCAACGTCGAAATGCCGTTGGCCATAATCCTTGCTGATATGGAGTTGGAAGGCGTGCGCGTCAATGTGCCCGAACTGGAACAATACAACATTGAGTTAAGCACCAAAATAGACACATTAACCGAGGCCATCCATCAGCACGCAGGACAAGTGTTCAACATTGATAGTCCAAAACAACTTGGGCCTATTTTATTTGAAACCCTGGCCATTCCAGCCAAGGTGAAAAAAACCAAGACGGGTCAATATCCAACGGGAGAGGAAGTTTTGGAGAAAATCAAAGATGCGCATCCGATTGTGAGCGACGTCTTGAAGTACCGGAAACTGAAAAAACTCAAGAGCACCTACGTCGAACCGTTGCCCAAATTGGTCAACGATTCATCGGGTCGCATACACACCACTTATCAGCAAACTGTCGCAGCCACTGGACGACTGAGCTCCAAAGATCCCAATCTTCAAAACATTCCCATCCGGACTCCTGAAGGACGAGCCATTCGCAAAGCCTTCATTCCCCGTGACGAGAATCACATTCTCGTTGCTGCAGATTACAGCCAGGTTGAATTGCGAATTGCTGCAGCACTGAGCAAGGATGACGGGCTCGTTGACGCATTTGTTCAAGGCATGGACATTCACACAGCCACTGCAGCCAAGGTATTTGAGGTCAGTCCCGAAGAGGTGGACCGCGACATGCGCAGCAAAGCAAAAGCCGTAAACTTTGGAATTCTCTATGGCCAAGGTGCTTTCGGATTGGCTCAAAATTTGGGAATCCCTCGGCGCGAGGCAAAAGAAATCATCGATGCGTATTTCGAACAATTTGCCGCACTCAAAGCATTCACTGCGCATTGCGTTGAAGAAGTGCGCAGGAAGGGGTATGCCGAAACCGTGCTCGGTCGACGGCGCTACTTGCCTGATATTCAATCGAACAATGCCACGGTACGCGCATTTGCCGAGCGCAACGCTGTGAATGCCCCAATCCAAGGATCAGCGGCTGATGTCATCAAAGTGGCAATGGTCAATATCGATTCCGCTCTCAAAGCAAAAGGGATGCAATCCAAAATGATCATGCAGGTGCACGACGAATTGGTCTTCGATGTGCCCAAATCAGAATTAGAAGAACTCACCGCTCTGATCGGACCCGCGATGACCGAAGCTGTCGCGCTCGAAGTACCATTGGCCGTTGACATGTCGTCTGGAAACGATTGGCTCGAGGCTCATTAATCTCAGGTTTGTCCTGAACATTGGGCTGTGTGGAACTTTTTGAGTTCCCTTGCGTATAGGTGTCAGGTGAGAGGCAAATTGTGCTTCAATATCCAGAACTATAATCATGCGCATCAACCAACGAATTCAAGCATTGCCCATCGCCTTCGGCCTGGGTTTATTTCTCATCACAGGATGTGGTGAAACTGCTGATGACCATGCCGGTCATGACCACGGCAATCACAGCCATGGAGAAGCAGAAATGGATAACGACGGCATGGCCGTGACATCACGTCAAAACACATTGACGAAAATCTTTCATGCGGCACCTTCGCCCATGGAAACGGCTTCTTTGATCAAAAGAAGCGGTGCACATTTTCACGCTGATGCGCTGAACTCCGCGGATGAATACAACCGCTACACAACCAGCGATAAGCAGGCAATCAACATAGGCATTTACGGCGCTGACCTCAGCTACGCGACCATTTTTGAAGAAAATAGCGTCAGCCTCGATTACCTCTCCTCCATTAAGTCCCTCAGCCAAGCTTTGGGCGTAAGTGATGTTCTAAGCCAAGAGGTGATGAACGAAGTGGAAGAAAATCGAAATGATCGAGCTGTGCTCATCGACATCGTTTCCGAAACATTCTATGACTTGAACGAACGACTCAAGTTCAATGGCCAAGAAGACCTCGCTGGTTTGGTAGTTGCATCCGGTTGGGTTGAAGGCATGTACCTCGCAACCCGTCATTTGGAGGCTGCGCCAGACGAATTGAAGCAACGCATCGCAGAACAAAAACTCGTGTTGGATGACGTCATGGGCTTGTGTAGCAGTTACGAACAAACGCCAGCGCTTTCGAATTTGCTCGCCTCAATGCGTTCCATCGAAGCCGCTTATGGCGGAGTTGCATCCACCAGCAGTGAAAGCACTACTAACAGAGAAGAATCCGGTTCATTTACCATCGGTGGAGGTCCAACCTTTGCCGCTGACGATGCGACCATTTTAGCCATTGCCAGCGCAGTCGAATCCGTTCGAACAGCGTGCATCCAATAAAGTCAAGAAGTACGATGAAGCATACTATAATCCTCCTATTGACCCTCGGGCTCTTTGCAACAACAGCAGATGCCCAGTGCCGGTCATTTACCAAAAAGAATTGCCTCACCGAATTGGAAGGCTACATTCAGAATGACAACTACAACAGCGCAATCCTCATCCCAGGTGACGAAGCACAGTTGATGCTGACATTCCTTGCCGGGCAAGAATACCGATTGCTCGTTTGCAGCCATCCGGTGCTCGGAGACGTTACCTACGAAATCTTCGATGCCCAAGGGAAACGTCTATTCGATAGTCGAAAAAACGAACCCGATGTATCCTACGTTGACTTCAATATGGAAACAACACAACAGCTTCAAGTGCAAGTGCACGTTCCCGAAACGCGCTCAGCCATCATGCACGAAGGATGCGTAACGGTGCTGGTAGGCTCAAAGAGCTAATCTCCAGTCCAAAATACCCCCATTGAAAACGGCCGCATCACTGCGGCCGTTTTTCGTATCATCTAAGATGGAACCGCGATTCCAACAAACGCATCACTGAATCACAAGTTGCCTCGTGAACCGACGGCCGTCGAGAGTCACTGCCACCAAATAAGTACCTGCAGACCACTCAGCTGTGGGCAGGTCAATCAGGTGCTGTCCCGGTGCAACGTTACTTTGCTGCTGCGACCAGAGGCTTCGTCCCGTTAGATCCAGGAGTTCGACATCCATTCCACTGTAAACCAAACGGGTTGAGAAAGAAACTGTCGCCTCGTCCCGTGCTGGGTTGGGGTAGACTTCAAATGCTACGCCTGCTCCGGTCTCCATCTCTAGTAAGTCGCTTGCTGTGTAAGCAGTAATATTGATGTCATCCAGGAAAATGTTGTTGCCAAGGCGGCTTTCAAATTCAAACATCAACCGGAAGTTCTGCGTGTAAAATTGCGAATACGGAATGTCCAAAACATAGCTATTCCACTCATCCTGTCCATTCGGAGTGAAGAGAAACGGATGAGGCGGAGCAGACGGTAAGTCCGTGAATCCCCGGTGCATTCGGCGCAAGCTCCAGGTGTTACCACAATCAGGAGAAGCGTAAACTTTCAGGCGATCATCGGTATCATCTTCATCCTCATCGTTGCCTTTGTAGCTGTAGGCCCACTTGTAAGTCACTTGAATCAACTCCGCCTCGGACATATCAATGGCTTGGGACACCAGCTGATCTCTATTGAATTCGATGTTGTTCGACCAGTTCAGGATGCGCAGACTTTGGTCGCCTGTATAACCGGTTGCCCCTGTGATCTCCCAGCCTTCTCCGTCATTCGAAACATCAACCATGAACCAGTTCTCATCCAATTCTTCAGCTTCAAAGTTCTCTGTGAAAGGAAGGATCATGCCGTCGGGGTTCAAGACCTGTATGTAGCTCGTCTCCGTCAATGAAACCTCATTCGTACCGTTCGACACTGTCAAGGTGACATCATACATCCCGGGCTCGTCAAAGGAATGCAACGGATCCTCGTCTTCTGCGGAGTTCCCATCTCCGAAATCCCAAGTCCAACCGCTTACGCCGTGGTAGCTGTTGTCAAAAAACTGAATGGTATCACCAACGCAAATCGTTTGGCGGGAGACACTGAACCTTGCCTCGCACAAAATAGGCTCCAAGTTCACCCCAGTTTCCTCGAGATTTTGCGGCGTCCAAAGTTGATTTCGTTGAGCGACTCCGCTATTCATTGCAGCTCGCATTCGCGTGCGTTGCCCATCAGTAAACATTCGGCCGCAATAGGAGTACTCCATGTAATTCTGGACGTTGTCCAAAGATCCACAAGTCGAGCCATTGACATTGCAAGAGGTCCAACCACTTGTCAGCGGAGTGTCCGCCACTTGATCATCCATATCGCAATTATCAGGGTCTCCAGGGCTATTGCTGTTGCCCCACAGGTGACGCAAATTCATCCAGTGACCCGCTTCATGTGTGAGTGTGCGAGATCTATAGTTGTTGCTGGTTCCAATGTTTCCTGTGTAATCGTGCGCTACAACGATGCCGTCATTCCCAGCACCTTGTGCTCCATTTACAGAACCCGGATACAAGCTATAACCTGCCGCTCCATTCGCATTCTCCACCACCCAAATGTTCAAGTAGCTATTTCGGGGCCATTGGATCAAATCCTTTACCTCACCGCCCCCTTCATAGGTAAGCGTTGAGACAATGCGGTTGATTCCTGTGTGGCAGTTGCCTTGAGGATCAATTTGCGCCAATCGAAACTCAATCTCCGTATCGGCCGCTGCATCCGCAAATTCCTCAATGATATCATCCGCATCCAGATTTTGGAGCCGGTAATCCCTATTCATGACTTCAAGTCCACTGTGCACCTGATCGTCACTAATGTTCTCTGGTCCGTTGTAATGAATCACGTGAAACACCACCGGTATTACAATCAACTCGTCTCGGTTGACATCCGCAAAGTTTTGAGTTTCCCACTCGAGTCGTTCGTCGGCCCGTTCAGCAATGGCCCTTTGCTCAGGATGAGCATTGAAAAAGGCCTGTTCCATCTTCCACTGCCCGCAATAGCGAATGCCGTCATTTTGAGCTCTGCTCATTTGAGGCATTAAGAACAACGTTGAAAATAAAAAAAGGCACGCACGGATCATACGCGTAACAAAGTGAGAATCAGACATGTTTCAATTTCTTGGATGTGCAATTTACTTGATTTCGCCTATCCGAGGCACAAACAGGGCATCACACCTTAATTTTGTGGCATGAACATGCCTCTAACTTGGTCTCTCCCCTCACTTCTTGCAGCTACCTTTTTCTTTTTCAGCTGCGACGACAAGGTCCCTGTAAGCTCTGAAAACCAACAACAAGTCACCGAAATCTCTATTTTAGAGCTGGACTCATTGATCGCCACTCATCCCGATGCGATTGTTCTAGACGTTCGTTCAGATGAAGAGTGGGCCACTGGACATCTTTCAGGTGCCAGCTACGTCTCATTTGACTGGGACCATCGCAAAGAGCCCTTGAGTAAAATCCCATGGGACAGACCCGTGTATGTTTATTGTGAAGCAGGGGGTAGAAGTGGCGTCGTCACTGAAGAACTGCGCATCATCGGACACCCGCACATCGTTGACCTCATCGGAGGCATGGAGCGCTGGATGGAAAACGAGAAGCCCCTTGACTTCGGCCTGCCCGTGCCACTGGCACAAAAAGAGGACTAACTCGCCTCCTCCTCAGAAGGAGTCGGTTCTAGACGGAATCCAATGTCCAGCATTCCCGGTAACGGATCAACGCGCATTCCGTGGGCAATTTTAATGCTGTAATCACCGCGCAATGGAAAAGCTGTGTTCTGACGAAATCCGATTCGGTGTTCGATCAAATTACCAAAACCTGAGCCAAACCATCGCCCTCTTTCATCTGCCAATTCGCATGAAATGGTGTCCCTGCGCGTCCGGCCATTCGGAAAAGTATAGTCGACAAAGAGGTAAAGATTGGTAAACGGGTATTGCTGATCATGCCGAAGATCAATGAAAAAGTCATGCCTTTTCAGTGTATCACTCACTTGCCAGTCAAATTTTGCGATATCATCGGATGACCACCCCGTATCTGTCGCCAGCGGTTTCGACCCCGCGAAAACGGCATCCGATCCACAACTCACGAGCCCCCACAAAATCACAAATCCTGTTGCAGCAAGAAAGCTTCGCGCGTCTAGATTTCGCTTGATTCTTAAGGATGCCATTTACTTGGATGCATCGGAGTTCGGTGCCTTTGGACTGCGTCGCTTATTCGGCCTGCGCTTGTTGCGTTTCGGTTTGCCTTCATTTGGCTTGGCCTCTCCTTTCGGACCGTTGGAGCCGCCAGCCGACTGACTCGGAGCATCTGAGTTCGACCGTTTCTTGCCTTGATTCCGCCGACCCGATCGCTTCTTGCGGTTTCGCTTGCGATCCTCGTCAAATCGTGTCACACTATCCTGTCCAACTACATTGGAGTATACTTCATCCACTTCGTCCGGCTCCTCAACTTGCATGAAGTCCTTCAGATTTGCAGGATACTCACCACGCTCGTTCATAGCCATCAACTCCTTCATGTCCTCGAGGCTCACCGCTACCGGTCCATTTCCAGCGCCATCGGGAGCATTTAAGTACACCAAGCGCTTGAAAATATCCATTTTAAAAACAAACGCCCTGCCCTCTTTCAACTTTATTTTTGTGTTGGGTGAAGGGAAATCACTCACCGCCTCCACGTATTGGTCCAACTCAAAATTCAAACAACACTTCAGCTTGCCGCATTGACCAGCCAACTTTTGTGGATTCAATGACATTTGCTGATACCGCGCTGCCGAAGTGCTCACGCTTCGAAAATCTTTGAGCCAACTGGAACAACACAGCTCCCGTCCACATACTCCAATTCCTCCCACTCGAGCAGCCTCTTGACGCGCACCAATTTGTCGCATCTCGACTCGAATGCCAAAGGCAGAAGCCAAGTCACGAACCAACAACCTGAAATCTACCCGCACTTCAGCAGTGTAGTAAAAGGTCGCTTTTTTATTATCACCCTGAAATTCAACATCCGCCAATTTCATTTGTAGGCCGAGGTCTCGAATAATTTTACGCGACTCTGAAATGGTCGCTGCCTCCCGCATACTGGCTTTCTGCCACGTATCAATGTCCTCTTGGGTCGCTTTGCGGGTGACTTTTCGAATTTCATGGTCATCCTTCACTCGCTTGGCACTCATCTGTGCCTTGACCAACTCACCTCGCAAGCTTACGACACCGACGTCATATCCGTGATCAGCATCCACAGCTACTACGTCACCAACTTGAATTTCGAGTTGAGAAGATTTTCGATAAAAGCCCTTTCGATTGGCTTTGAATCTCACTTCTACGACATCAAAAGCCGTCTGTCCCGTGGGTAAAGCAACCCCTTCTAGCCAATCAAATACGGTCAATGGGCCACATCCGCCCACACCACAATTTCCATTGCTCTTGCACCCACGTGGCGTGCCATCCGATCCATTTCTGCAATTGCTACAACTCATGCCCACTAAGATACATCCCTTCAGGCTGGCTTCCGAAGCAAAAGACTCACTCGAGCACTTAAATCGAGGAAGACCAACTTCCCGTTCACGTTTCCTGCGATGTCACGGTGCGCATTTTCAAGGAGTTGCTGAATTTCTAACGCATTTGCATGATGAATAAAAGGCGCAAATTTTTCTGCAAAAGTGCGTTCAGCATCCGTCAATCGCACCAAACTTTGCGCCCCATAATTGCCCACGATGCACTGCCGAACCATGTGCAGTGCGTACAGGAAAAAACGCTTCATGGACTCCCTTCCTGGCTTGGCAAAATCGTCCGCCAACGCCACTATTTTCGGCGTTTCCTGCACATAACACGACCGCATCCAGTGGATGAACAAATCTCGATCAACCTCGCTTCCACCTGAATGTTGCATGCGCATAGCAGCCGCAACATTGCCTTCAGTCACGTGCGCCCATTGCCTTGCTTGTTCCAAATCCACGCCATAGCGGTCATGCATACCCGCTGCAGCTTCTTCATCTGAGAGGCGTGGCACTTGTATCATTTGAACGCGCGAACGAATCGTGGCAAGCAATTGATTGGCTTGTTCACTGACAAACAACATCACAGTGTTGTCCGTCGGTTCCTCAATCAATTTCAGCATCTTATTGGCAGTGTCTACACGCATGGTCTCCGGCAACCACAAAATCAACACCTTCCAGCCTCCTTGAAATGATTTCAATCCCAACTTACGATTCAACTCGAGAGCCTCTTGAACACTGATGAACAATTGCTTTTTATCAGCGCCAATAGCGCCCAACCATTCTTCCAAGCCAAAATATGAGTCATCCAAAACGCGCTCGCGCCAAACATTTTGAAATGGCTGTGTCGTGGATTGCTCCGAGCTGTCTTTTTTGAAAAACGGAAAAGACCAATGCAAATCTGGATGCTGCAGGGTCTCGTATTGTTTGCATGAAGTACAAGCTCCGCAGGAATCGACCTCAGATGGTTGTTGACAATGCAAGTATCGCGCGTAGGCCAAAGCCAAGGATAGAGCACCGGATCCTTCGGGACCGTTGAACAATTGCGCATGAGCAACGCGGCTATTTTGGACCCCAGCACGGAGCTTTGAACCAATTTTCTCGTGCCCGATGATGGCTTCAAATCGCATGTGTCGAAGTTAACCTCAAATAATGGGCGCCTAAAATGCAGTATGCAAAGAAGTGTAGACGCCACGGCCTGCCGCACTGATGCCACTGGCAAACACTCGGTAATGCATGTCCAAGACGTTGCGAACGCCAAATCGCCATTCCACTTTTGGATGCAATTGAGCGCTGAATTCACCATTCAGTGTCCACCATGATGGCGCGCCCTCTGGCAGCATCAAATCCAGGTTATCCGTGGCGTAAGGGCCAAAACGATTCGCCGCTTTTGATCCACTGAACAACACGTAGCACTCCAATGTCCATCGCCTGGCCTTGTAATGGGTCGCAATCCGACCAAACATGGGTGGAATGTGAGCCATAGGTCGCTCAATTTTTTCACCCGTGACGGCGTCAGGACTGAATTGAGTTCCTGCTGTCCAATTCACAGCTCCTTGCACATTCCACGAACGAGTCAATTTAGCTTGAACCTCTGCCCGTAGCCCTCCGATATGAGCATGACTCGCATTGACGTGCGTCTGGACGCGAGCAGAGTCGCCGTCAATGAAAAACAACTCCGAACCTCCGAGCAATGCGTTTTGTGGGACAATGGCATCGTTCAATCGCGATGCGAATGCACTAGCTGTGACATGTATCTGTTCACTCTCACCCGGATTCCATTGCAGTGATTGTTCCAAGCTGTACAAGTATTCCGGTCGCAACGAGTCGTTCGGGACCAGCACAAAGCCACCCTTTTCACGCACCTTGCCCATATCGTCGATGTTGGGATGCCGAAATCCGGTTGAAAAAGACGTGTTGGTTGACCACATTTTATTGGAACTGGTCCATCGATCTGAGATTCCTCCTGTAAACGCTGCATTTGTCATTTGAACGTTTTCAAAAGGCAGAGCAAACGAAGCTGTAGGTTCGAAAGCGGCATCCAGTCGCGATCGGCTCCAACGAATGCCTCCAGCGATTTGGTGCTGATTGATGTTCCAAACTCCTGTTGCGAATAGAGCACTGGTGCCCATGCTGCTGCCACCGTTCGGATAGCGAGTATCCATTGGATATCGTTGATTTGCGGCATCTTCCGGAAGAGAATCTGAGGGAAATGCGAGCATTCGGAATGCTTCTGATTGAACCGAATCGAACGAACCGCTAATCCCTGCAGTAACCTTCACTCCGTTGTACCACGACTTTTGAAAAGTTGAAAAACCATTCAAAACGGATACTTGCTCTATTTGACTCTCGCGCCAATCAGATCCAAAGCGACGCTTGATCCGAGACTCCTCTACTTTTTGATAAGCCAGCAGCGATTGCCACTGGACATTCCAGCGTGACAATGAACGTGTATAGCGCGCAGAAGCCAAGGTGCGTTTTTGTGGCCCGTAGTTCCACTCAGCCCATTTCAGTTGTTGACCTGAGTATTCCGCTGAGACATCATAGCGAGGAATATCGCTACTCAAACTTTTTTGAACGTTCAAGTCGAGCATCGCTCCTGGCAACCGTATCCTGAATTTCTGCAAAAAATCCCATTGAAAATAGCCCGAACCTTTCTGCACATTGGAGTTATCGTTGGTATGTACAACATCCGTTGAATCGCCTCGCGCTACAAAAACGGTATCCAATCCCCACGTGGCATTACCATGATGGCGCCACTTGCCCATGCGTAAGTCACCATAATCTGAACGCGTCACAGAAGTGATACTGCCCCAACGTTCCCTCGAAACTTCAACATCTGCATGCGCCGTTTGACTTTGATTGGGCGATCTGTATGCTCCGGATACGTTCACTTGAAAATCATTCAGCCCCAACTTTGGTGCGCGTGTATGATAATGGATGACACCTCCGAGTGCGTCACTGCCAAACAAAATGCTGTGAGGACCCAGCAATACATCTGTTCTTTGGAGCACATTGGGATCTACTGTAATCGCGTTTTGTATGTGCCCACTGCGGTAAATCGCATTGTTCATGCGAACGCCATCCACCACCAGCAAAATTCGATTCGCTTCAAAACCACGTATGATAGGAGATCCTCCGCCTTGCTGGCTTTGCTGAACCAGAACAGAACCTGTCGACCAGAGCAATTCAGCAGCTGTCTGTGGAACTTCCAGGCGGATCACCTCACTCTTCATGCTCGGAATTGCCATCGCTTGTGTGGACAGTGAAGCACTGTTCGCATCCACCAAACCTTCGCTCACAACTTGTGCCGTTTCTAGACTGATCAGGTCCTCAATCATTCGCACAGAAGCCGGCAAGGATTGACCGGGAAGAATGAGCTTATCCAAATAACCAACGCTTCTCAGCAAAAGGGTATCTGAAACCATCGTCCGCCAAATGGTCGCCTTTCCCGTGACATCCGTTAATGCTTGTTGTCCTGTATTTTTATTCAAGACCACGGCAAAAGGAACCGGAGTTAACCCGTCCGAGGCCACGGCTTTCATTTGCTCGAGTTGCCCTTGGTTTGTGGGGCTAGAGTCAAATGTATCTTCCGATTCTAACCTGTGCTTTTCCGGCTGTGCCCGAGGTGTGTCATCTTGAGCGAATAAATTTCCCCCTAGCAGAACAACACTGAGCGCCAGCGCCATGAGAACTGCGCAGTACGTGCTTCGAATTTGTTGCCTATCGCTCCGCTTCATGTCGCTGGTGATGTCAAAAATCGCGCCAAATACCCTTTTATCGTTCATTGTCAAAGACCGCTTCCAACACCGCGTAGCTTTTGATTTCCCGAATCACTCCCAATTGATGTTGAAGGTAACGGACTTGGCCGAGAATCAAACGCTTTCGGTCCGCAACCGACCACATTTTGGGAATCGATGCTGAAGGCTCTAAAAACGTCATGAACCCCTCCGCTATATTCCTTTCCAGGGATTCCTTTTCCAAGCCCATTTCAAATTTCCAATCCCCCGATTGCAAGTCCAACGACTTTAAACTTGGAGAATCCGGCAGAACAGGCGCGATGCCAAGGGCTCGAATCAACTGACCCAGAAAAGCCGCATGAATCCAACCCAGCGATGGAGACGATTCAATTTCAAGAATAAAGCGGGCCATCAAATCGTGCACCTCCGAATGAGGCGTCTCCTCAGGCATGGTTTTTTCAATGACCTCGCAGATGAAAAACACCACTGCACTGCGACGAGGATCGCGGATAACGGCATCCAAAACGACTGTCCTCCTCACTTCTCGAAAACGAATCAACCCCTCAGAACCTTTGCGGTTCATCCCGCTCAACTCCAAAACGGCGCCCGAGTGCCACATGGCGATTCGGCGACGCTTGCCTCGTCCTTCATTCACCCAAAGGGCGATGATCCCATGCGAACGACTCATGACACGGACAATCCGCTTGCCATCGCTATAAGGACGACTCGTGAGAACGATTACTGAATCTGTTTCGTTTTGAATGGAAGGCAAGTGGATGGGATTGTAGGATGTTACATCCGATTCATTCCGTAAAATTACTCCGCAACCGTGGACAATTCGAACCGCTGCACTCCAACAATTCTTGCCTCGCGTCGGTTACCTTAGCAGAGCAAATTGAACCATGGAACAAAACGCCTCCCCTGACGCCCATTCAGACCACCTCAATGTTGACTGGTTCAACTACCGCAGACGCGTTTCAAGGCAAATCAGCGTCGGCGCATTGACATTGGGAGGAGATGCTCCCATCCGAATTCAATCCATGACCACCGCCGACACACTCGACATCGAGAAGACGGTAGATGAGAGCATTCGAATGGTTGATGCTGGCAGTGAATTGGTGAGGATTACAGCACCGTCCAAGAAGGAAGCTGAAGCATTAGGAAGCATTGCCGCAGAATTGCGCAGCGCTCAAAAACACGTACCATTGGTAGCTGACATTCACTTCACCCCAAATGCGGCGGAAGTGGCAGCCGATCACGTCGAAAAAATCCGGGTAAATCCGGGGAATTATGCGGACAAGAAAAAGTTCGAGGAAATCGATTACACCGATGAATCCTACGCTGCTGAACTCGACCGAATCGAAACGAGATTCACACCGCTTGTTCTAAAATGCAAGCAATTGGGACGGGCAATGCGCATCGGAACGAATCATGGGTCTTTGTCCGATCGTATTCTGAGCCGCTATGGCGACACTCCTATGGGCATGGTTGAAAGCGCCCTGGAATTTTTACGAATCTGCCGCAAACACGATTACCACGAAATCGTCATCAGCATGAAAGCCTCCAATCCACAAGTGATGGTTCAGGCCTATCGTTTGCTCGTCGCCCGTATGGATTCAGAGGGGATGGATTACCCCCTTCATCTCGGCGTCACGGAAGCCGGAGACGGTGAAGATGGGCGAATCAAGAGCGCTGTGGGCATTGGCGCGTTGCTCGAGGACGGATTGGGCGATACCATCCGCGTATCGCTCACCGAAGCTCCAGAAGCCGAACTTCCCGTAGCACGGGCGTTGGTGGACCGTTACTCCCATCGAAGCCGAACCCCTCTGAGAGAGGAGATTCCATTGAGCTTTGACCCCTTCAATTATGCTCGTCGCATGGCCCGAGACGTGCTCAACATCGGAGGAAAAAATGTGCCCGTCGTCGTTCATGACTTGAGCACTGGAGAAATAACACCCGCAAGACTCTTCGGGTGTGGCTATCGGTATTCTGTACCGTTGGACAAATGGAATTTGGATGACTTTGCCTGCGATTACATCTACACGGGAACCCAAGAGATTAATTTTGAGCTGCCCGGAACACTAGGTGTGATTCAAGATTCTTCTCATTGGAGTGGATCAACACGCCATTACCCCTTGTGGAATGTGGCCGATTGGAATCCTGAAGCCGCTTCGGATGTTCATTTCATTCGAACCCAGCGAAAAGACTTAACTGAAGAATTTGTTGCACGCATCCACGGGCGCAAGGACATTGTGCTGGCCTTGACACCATCGAACGAGCACGCCATGGCAGATCTGCGCAGTTGTTGCATGCAGTTGGACCAACTGAACTGTGATGTGCCAGTCATTTTGACAAGAACTTTAGATGGTATTGATGACGAGGCCTTCCAACTTTTTGCCTCCGTTGACTTGGGTGCTCCACTCTTGGACGGATTTGGCGATGGAATTTGGCTCGCTGGTGATCAACACCCCCTGCAGTTGCGCAATTCGACAGCTTTCGGTATCCTCCAAGCTACCCGCACACGCATCTCCAAAACAGAATACATCAGTTGCCCAAGTTGTGGCCGAACCCTTTTCGACCTGCAAGAAACCACCGCCAAAATTCGTTCCGTGACTTCGCATTTGAAAGGTGTGAAAATTGGCATCATGGGCTGCATCGTAAATGGGCCAGGGGAAATGGCAGACGCCGATTACGGGTACGTGGGAACCGGCCCGGGAAAAATCACCTTGTACAAGGAAAAGGAAGTGGTCGAACGCAACGTGCCCGAAGATCGAGCCGTTGACGCACTTGTCGAGTTGATCCGATCACACGGTGATTGGGTTGAGCCTTCCCAAGGTTGAATCCGAACAGCTCAAGCAGTCTAGAAACTCAGAGCTCCTGTTCCCCAGTTGCTGACTCCTTCTCTTGGAAAAACGCCCGTTGTCCAATGAGAATGGCAATGACTCCACACGAAATCGCGGCATCAGCCAAATTCCAAATCGGAGGAAACACTTCTCGACCGGCGAGTGATTCAATCGGAAAGCCAACAGGCCAGCGCACAACAAAATGAAACATATCAACCACATTCCCCATTAAAAATGGAGCGTAGCCCTCACCGCTTCCGGCCCAATCTGCTATCATTCCCCACGAACTTCGAGTGAAGAGTTGGCCGTAAACAGCACTGTCTATGATGTTTCCAATGGCTCCTGCCCAAACAAATGAAACACAGGTCAACAATCCTTTGTGGACACCAGATCGGATGAGCCGATTCAAGTAAAATCCAATGCCAACTGCTGCCAATAAGCGGAATGTCGTGAGCACCAACTTTCCAGTCACACCCGGCAATGCCCAGCCAAAAGCCATGCCTTCATTTTCAATGAATTGCAACTCCAACAGACCCGGAATGAATGAAGCCCTTTGGCCTACTGCGAAAGTGAGTTTGATCCAAATCTTAATGACCTGATCACATACCAAAAGCGGCATGACAACAAGAGAAACCCAACCTACAAAGGTCCTAGGACTAAACAATTGATTGGTGTTTGTCTTTATTGCTTGTTCTTTGCCTCAATGGACATGGTCGCGTGAGGCACTAATCTCAATCGCTCCTTTGGAATCAACTTACCCGTCACACGGCAAATACCATATGTCTTGTTCTTGATGCGCAGCGAAGCATTCTCAAGGTTTCGAATGAATTTCTCCTGACGGGAAGCCAGTTGGGCCGTTTCCTCACGACTCATTGTTTCCGATCCATCCTCCATCATTTTAAAGGTGGGGGAAGTGTCGTCGGTTGTATTGTCGTCTTGATGCGAAAGAGCACGCTGCAACTCATCATAATTTTCACGCGCTGTTTTCAGCTTTTCGTCAATCAAACCCTGAAATTCCTTCAAGTCTGAGTCCGTGTATCGTGTTTCAGCCATTGCTCAATGTTCAATTCAATTTATCAACTCCAATGTGCAAGGTTGTTCCCTCGCCTAGGTCCACTTCAGTTGTCGTAGCAGATTTCTGCCACTTCACTTCATCTGCAAGTGTTTCGACCCGAATATAATCTAAATTTACTTCGATTGCTGCACGAATTTCATCAGCGGCATCGAGCGTCAGTTGGATCCGATCGGTAACCTCCAGTCCACAGTCTTTACGAACACCCTGCACTCGGTTGATCAGCTCCCGCGCAACCCCTTCTGAGCGCAACGCTTCATCAAGCGTAATGTCCAGTGCTACCGTGACACCCGCCGCGCTCGAGACCAACCATCCGGGAATATCGTCCGTCATGATTTCCACATCCGAAGTGGAGATAACAGCAGGGCCTTGATCATCGTTTGGATTGACTTCAAATTGTCCATCACGCTCCAATGCCACAATATCCTCCGCACTCATCGCATTTACTGCGGCTGCGACGGATTTCATGCGCTTTCCGAAGCGAGGTCCGAGTGCCTTAAAGTCTGGTTTGACTCGTTTCACAATCGAAACATCGGAATCCGATTCATCCTTCAATAACTCCACCTGCTTCACGTTGATTTCTCCGCAAATCAATCCTTCGACCGCGCGAATACGTCGCTCAATGGTTTCGTCCAATACTGGTACGAGTATCCGGCGCAACGGCTGGCGCACTCGGATTTTTTCGCGCTTCCTCAGTGACAATGCTTGCGAACTGATCTGCTGAGCCAATTTCATGCGCTCCTCCAACTCAGTGTCAATGCAATCTGCATCGACTTGAGGAAACTCCATAAGATGCACCGATTCCGCACCAGGATTGATGTCTTGATGCAACCGATCACAATAGAAGGGAGCAATCGGCGAAGCCATGACAGCCAATGATTTAAGGCATTCATGCAGTGTTTGATATGCACTCAGTTTATCGGCACTCATCTCACCTTTCCAGAACCTCCTCCGCGAGAGTCGAACGTGCCAATTGGACAGCTCATCAATGGTGAACTCTTGAATGGCTCGCGCAGCTTTGGTAGGCTCAAGCTCACCATAAGCTGCATCAACCTCCTGAATCAAGGAATGCAAACGCGAAAGAATCCAGCGATCGATTTCTGGCCGATCATGGACCGAGATCTGGCTCTCAGTACCCAAATAACCATCAATCTTGGCATACAGCGCCAGAAAATTATACGTGTTGTGAAGTGTACCGAAAAACTTGCGCTGTACTTCCACGATGCCATCTGCATCGAATTTCAAATTATCCCAAGGTTGAGCGTTGCTGATCATGTACCAGCGGGTGGCATCGGGACCGTAGGCTTCCAGTGTCTCAAATGGATCCACACCATTGCCCAATCGCTTAGACATTTTCAACCCCTTCTTATCCAAAACGAGTCCGTTGCTCACCACATTCTTGTATGCCACTGAGTCGAAAACCATGGTGGCGATGGCGTGCAGCGTATAAAACCATCCACGGGTCTGATCAACGCCTTCTGCAATAAAATCTGCAGGAAAAGACTTTGCTCCATCGATGCGGTCCTTATTCTCGAACGGATAGTGCCACTGTGCGTAAGGCATTGACCCACTATCAAACCAAACATCAATCAAGTCGGCCTCCCGGCGCATGGGGCTGCCTGATGATGAGACCAACACTATGGAATCCACTGAGTGCTTGTGGAGGTCGAATGCCTCGTAATTCTCTTTGGTCATGTTGCCTGGGGCAAATTCCTCAAGCGGATTAGCGGGCATCAGTCCAGCTTTGACAGAAACCTCGCACGCCTGCTTCAATTCTTCAACCGACCCAATACAAACGCGTTCCGAACCGTCCTCAGTTGACCAAATTGGAATTGGAATGCCCCAAAACCGGGACCTACTGAGGTTCCAATCGTTGAGGTTCTCCAACCACTTACCAAACCTTCCACTGCCTGTGCTTGCCGGTTTCCAGCGAATGGTGTTGTTCAACTCCTGCATCCGCTCTTTGGCTGCTGTGGCACGTACAAACCAGCTGTCCAACGGGTAGTACAATACGGGCTTGTCCGTGCGCCAGCAATGCGGGTAATTGTGCTCGTATTTCTCGACCAAAAACGCCTGCCCCCTCTCCTTCAATAGGATAGCAATCTCAACATCTACAGACCGCTCCGGAGCTTCATCCGAATCATAATATTCTTGCTTCACAAAACGACCAGCGAAGGGGCCCACGCCCGCTCGAAAACGGCCCTGCATGTCCACAAGGGGCACGCCATGCCCCGTGCCATCATCTATCAAAAGTGGTGGAACACCAGCAGCAGAAGCCACACGGGCGTCATCTGCTCCAAATGTTGGCGCTGTGTGCACGATCCCTGTGCCATCTTCAGTCGTCACAAAATCACCCGGAATAACACGATACGCTTGCTCCACATTTTCCATCGGCTCTGCCCAATCCAAGAGTTGTTCGTAGCGTGCACCGCACAAATCGGTTCCCTTCATTTCAGCAACAACTTCATGCTCAGGCGCTTTTTTTCCTGCGAAGTGTTTCCCCACCAAGTCCGAGGCCAAAACAACTAAACCCTGTTCTTCAGTGTAGCGGTTTGTGGTCAAGACTAAAGAATAACCAATGTTTGGCCCAACGGTCAAAGCGGTGTTGGATGGAAGCGTCCAAGGCGTAGTCGTCCAAGCCAAGAAATCAACGGGCAAGTGAGCCAATTCCGCAGCCTTCTCAGGGCTCGCATGCTCCAGAATCCGTGCCGCACAATCAGATAATGCCCTGAATTGCGCGACAATTGTAGTGTCCTTCACATCACGGTAAGCACCAGGCTGATTCAGCTCATGTGAACTTAAGCCTGTTCCAGCTGCCGGGCTATAGGGCTGAATCGTGTATCCTTTGTAGAGCAGGTCTTTGTTGTCCAATTGCTTGAGCAACCACCACACGCTTTCAATGTATTTATTCTCGTACGTGACATACGGCTCCTCGGTATCGACCCAATAACCCATCTTATGGGTGAGGTCGTTCCAAATGTCCGTGTATCGCATCACCGCCTTTCGACAAGCGTCATTGTACTCCTCGATGGTGAGCTTTACTCCGATGTCCTCTTTTGTAATTCCAAGTTCTTTCTCCACACCCAATTCCACTGGCAAGCCGTGTGTATCCCAACCCGCTTTGCGTTCCACGCGGTAGCCTTTCAAAGTGTGAAAACGGCAGAAAATATCTTTGATTGCCCGCGCCATAACATGGTGGATTCCTGGTTTTCCATTGGCGGATGGGGGGCCTTCAAAAAACACGTAGGGACGATCTTCCGGTCGCGTATCAATGCTGCGCTGGAAAGTGTCATCGCGTTCCCAACGTTGCAAAATTTCATTTGCAACATCGGGCAGGTTCAACGAACCTCGCTCGGGAAAAGAAGTTTGTACGGGAGAATCACTCATTCTAGTGGCCTTATTCGTTGCGCGTATGCGCAGCCGCGAAGATAACACCAACAAAAGGAGGATGCGAATACTAAACCGCTGATTTTTCTATACTTGACTGAGCTTAACCATGTTGGTCATGCCGGCCTCGGCAATGGGCATGCTCGCGAGGTGAATCACAAAATCACCTTTTGCAACGACCCCCATTTTAGTCAACTCAAACTTGATGTCTGCAATGGTGTGATCCGTACTGACCATTTTCTGGTAAGGGAATGCTGTGACTCCCCATACCAGCGACATCTGACCAAGCACTTTTTTATTCGCCGTGAACATGTAAACATGCGCCTTCGGACGTTGGCTTGAAACCTGTATTGCGGTATAGCCACTAAATGTCATCGTCACAATGGCCTTGGCACTCACTCGTTTTGCAAGTCGACAGGCATTGTAACACATGCTATCACTGATGAATCGGTCATCGTCTGGGCTCAATGGTGGACGCTCATGATTGAACATCGCGTCATGACCTTCCATGGAATGAATGATGTCCGTCATTGCCTTGACGGCTTCCACCGGAAAAGCACCAACTGAAGTCTCAGCGCTCAACATCACGGCGTCAGCACCGTCCAAAACAGCATTGGCAACATCATTCACCTCCGCCCGTGTAGGAACAGAATGTTCAATCATGGATTCCATCATCTGGGTCGCAACAATGACTGGCCTACCCAACAATATGCATCGTTTGATGATGTCTTTTTGGACCAATGGAACCTCCTGCTTCGGGATTTCAACCCCCAGATCGCCGCGTGCAACCATGACTGCATCAGTCAACTCCAAGATACCATCAAGGTCCTCAAGTGCCTCCGGCTTCTCAATTTTGGCAACGATTCGAGCGTGCTTGCCCGCCTCGCTGATTCGATTGCGCAAATCAGTAATGTCTTGAGCATTCCGAACGAACGAAAGCCCAACCCAGTCTACATCTTGCTCCAAAGCAAAGGCCAAATCGGCCTCATCCTTCTCCGTGATGCAGGGAAGTGAAATCGCTGTTGAAGGCAAGTTGATTCCTTTGCGAGGCTTGAGTTTCCCGCCGTGAATGACCTCACATTTCACTTCCTGCTTGCCGTCGGTCTCGAGGACTTTCAATTCCAACTTACCATCATCCATGAGAACGGGCTCTCCCGCCGTCACATCGCGTGCAAACTGCTGATAGGTTGTGTAGACAACTCCATCACTGCCGACCTCTTTGCCCGTGCGAATGGTCAAGACAGACCCATTTTGCAACGTCATTTCTCCTCCCTCGATGTCTCCAACA
>Ga0233396_1000202_pt1 | contig 29868 bp, 24 predicted proteins | sample 32DmetaG_FD_183169 | JGI IMG/M metagenome (GOLD analysis project Ga0233396, IMG submission 183169) | Seawater microbial communities from Monterey Bay, California, United States - 32D | ecosystem: Environmental > Aquatic > Marine > Coastal | place: USA: California | collected 2016-10-19 | reverse complement strand
TTTCTTCTTTAACGTCTTGATTTAAAAGATTTTAACTTTCAATGATAGCATCTAATGGACTTTTAATATTTGCAAGAGATTTTTTGCTTACATGTGTAAATCTCTGTAGTCTTAGAACTCCCATGTCCCAATAATTGGTGTATGTGCCTTAAGTCTGTTTCTTTCTCCAACAAATGCGTAGCAAACGAATGTCGGATCATGTGAGGATGGACGCTTTTTTTTATAAGCCGCAGGGCATGCATAGATCGGGTTTTTGTTGTAAAGTAATTTGGGCACAAATGTGCGCCTACGCATCTAAGATAATGGATATTTGAATAGGTTGATCGCTCACTTCGATACAAAATTTTGCTATTCTTGGATACCTATTTGAGTTGATTGTAACCATTACAGGCCGTGCATTGTCCTGCGGTTTGTGTCTTAAATTTAGTTCAAATCTTGTTGTAAAGTTGTTTGAATACAATAAGTGTATTTAGAATACCTAAATTGTAAAATTTCGCTATTCTTGGATTTTTACCGGCTTTTACCTTCATCTAAAAATTCCTGATTAACTTTACTTCATCAAAACACTAATCGTCATATCAGGACCGACAGCCAGCGGGAAAACCGGACTCAGTATTGCCTTGGCAAAGCATTTTAATACATGCATACTTTCAGCAGATTCCCGTCAATTCTATAGAGAGTTGTCAATAGGAACAGCAAAACCAACGGCAAAGGAACAAGGAGAAGTGAAACATCATTTTATCGATTCACATACGGTAACAGACGAGGTCAATTCCGCTCGTTTTGAAAAAGAAGCATTACAGGTACTCAATGAAGCTTTTGAAACGAAGGAAACCGTCATTCTCGTTGGAGGATCAGGCATGTTCATCGATGCACTCTGCATTGGACTCGATGACATCCCCTCATCAAAAGAACTAAAAAATCAAATTCAAGTAGAATATGAAAAAAATGGACTCAATCCATTGCTTGAAGAATTGCAAACAAATGACCCCGAGTACTTCGACCAAGTGGACAAAAAAAATGCAATGAGAGTTTTACGAGCCATCGAAGTCACAAGATTGACCGGTGAGAAATTTTCAACGCTACGGAAGCAAGCACCAGAAAAACGTCCATTTCATGTCAAACGATTCGCAATTCACCACGAAAGAGATGAGCTCTACAGTCGCATAAATACACGGGTCGACATGATGATGGAAGCCGGTCTGTTGGAAGAAGTGAAATCCGTGAAAAAATTCAGTGGTATTCCCTCATTGAATACCGTTGGCTACAAAGAACTCTTTGCCTATATCGATGGCCACTGTTCACTTGATGAAGCCGTAGATAAAATCAAACAAAACACACGAAGGTACGCCAAAAGGCAATTGACCTGGTTGCGCAGGCATGCAGAAACGCATTGGATTGACCATAACGATGAAAATAAAATGAAGAAAGAAGTAGTGGACGCGCTCAAACTCTAGCGCATCCTTGAAAGATTGGAATGATTATTGAACATTTAAAGCCAAACACGTCCAGATGAAAATTATACTTGATCAAATAATGCCCAAACCTTTAGCATCAATTCCTCACGGACCAGAAAGTATTTGGGGAAAGAAAATCGAGATTGAATCATCAACTCACATTCTCCTCAATGCTTCAAGCGGAAAGGGGAAATCAACATTTACATCAATCGTATTTGGACTTAGAAATGACTATTCAGGTGATTTGTACATCGATGGTCGAAAGAGCAGCACATTCACACCTACAGATTGGTCCAACTTGAGACAGCGTAGAATTTCAGCCGTATTTCAGGACCTTCAACTTTTTCCAAAACTCACGGTGAAAGAGAATCTCATTTTAAAAAATGACATCACCAACACCTATCAAGAGGAAGAACTTCTAGAGCTACTTGAGCACCTTGAAATTGGTGCAAAATGGGAACAAAATTGTGGCCTACTCTCAATGGGACAACAACAACGAGTTGCCATCATCAGAGCGCTGGTACAACCCTACGAATGGCTTCTTCTCGATGAACCTTTTTCACATTTGGACACCGAAAATGCTCAACGCTGCCTAGAATTGATTCACAAGAGAACCACCGAACAAAATGCAGGCTTCATTCTAACGACACTTGGAAATAGCCATGGATATGAATTCACACATGAACTAAAGCTGTAATTATGCTCAACAAAGTGCTTTTCAAAAACCAGGAACGAAAGCAGCTCGTCATAGCAATGATTGGAGCTTTCTTGGGAATCACATTTTTAGTAATGTCGATTCACTACTTAATCAAAGTAAATGAATTTGGTAAAGGATCCGACATCCTTGGACCGAACACAATTATCGTACAAAAAAAAGTAACCCCATCCACCACAATAGGCCTCACCAAATCAGACTTCAGTCCCCGTGAAATAGAAAAAATTAAATCGGAGAAATTTGTTCTGGATGTGAAACCCGTTGTTTCGAACAATTTTAATTTGTGGTTTGAAACAGATGATGAACACATCCCAACATTCAAAACAAACCTATTCATTCAAACAATCGACCCCTCTTTTCTCAAGGCAAATCTCGAACAGTGGAAATGGAAAGAAGGAGATCCCTCAGTTCCGATCATTCTCCCGCGTGATTTCATCGTAATGATGAATACATTTGCCAGCTCTGCAGGATTCCCTCAGGTGTCAGATGAATTGGCAATGAATGCGAATTTCAAATTTATGCTCTCAAATAAAGACGGCAAAAAAGAATGGATGAAAGTAAAAATCATCGGTTTCACGAGCTCAGTATCTGCAGTTCTTGTTCCAGAAACATTTATGCAATATGGAAATGAGAATTTTGCAAATGGTGAGGAACAAAAAATTTCCCAAATCATGATTTCTGGAAAGGAAAATGAATTTGGACGAATCGAAGAGTTACTTACAAAAAAAGGTTTGGAATCGAAAGATGCTCAAATGATCGTAGGACGACTTAAAAGTATGGTAGGCACCTTATTTTTTGTTGTGTTGTGCATTTCAGTCGTTGCAGTTTTTGTTTCGGGACTGGTTTTGATCCAATACATGCAATTGCTAATTTCAAAAAATGCCTACGAGATAAGAACTCTCATGCGCATTGGATACCATCCAAAAACAATAGTTCGAAAGTTTTTTGTCTACTTTCTAAAAGTATTTGGAATTGTAAGTGCTGCTGGTCTAATTTGTTTTCTTGGATGCAAATATTTTCTCGATGAAATGTTCGAGTCTGGCGGTGTGTACATCGACAAAGGAATCACCTTGTGGAGTGTCTCAGCAGTGCTGTTTGCATATGTCCTGTTCTCCTTTTCAAGTTATTTCACGGCAAAAAAAGAAACCTTTAATGCGTATTGATTCGTTAAATATTTGTTAATCGATGAACCACTGAGCATCTTTGAGAAAGAATTACCCGTCAAAGAATTGTCAATCAAAGTAGATGCTCTATTTTTGAAAACTGAAAATACCCGAAAACCAATTAAGAAAGCAAAATTCTATGAAAGCAATTGTTCTTTTTACCTTGATGCTTATTAGCTCTACAATTTATGCACAAGATATTTCATTCAAAATAACAGGACAGAAGGACACCACTGTTCATCTCGTAAAATACTTTGGTAAAAAACTATTCTATGCAGATACAGCGCAAATTGAAAATGGATTCGTACGTTTCGATGGAAAGAAACAAAAGGCGGGAATTTTAGCACTCTACCTTCCTGGAGAAAACCTACTTGAATTTATCTACAATGAAGAACCTGAGGTGCACATCGAGGCTGCGCTTCCAAATTTGATGGGAACAGCCAAAGCAGTTGCCTTCAAGCGAAAGAAAAAAAATGAACTAAAACCCGTCTCGAGAGAAAATACCGTTTTCCTCAATTATGTTCAATTCATCAATTCAAAACGTCAGGCAGCAGATGCAAAACGCCGAGAACTAGAAGGACATGAAAAAGGATCGCAAATGTACGATCAAATCAGTGAACAAATTAAAGACATCAATACATCCGTTCAAGAATACCAAAAAAATATCGCGGAAAATCTAAAAGAGCTTCTCGTTTCCAGCATTGTTCGAATGTCCATGGATATCAAAATACCAGATGCTCCATTGGATGCAGAAGGCAATGTAATAGATTCAAACTTTCGATTCAACTATTACAGAACGCATTATTTCGATAACATTGATCTGAATGATGACCGACTGGTAAGAACACCCGTGTTTCACAATAAATTCACGAACTATTTTAGTAAAAACATGATGCTACAGCATTGGGATACTGTCATATACCATGCTTTTGATTTCTGCGACCGTTTGAATCAAGACTCAGACATTTTCCAGTATTGTGTTTCATGGATCACCAGCAACTATGAGCAGAGTAAAATTATGGGAATGAACAAAGTCTTTGTTCACATGGGGAAACGATACTATTGCTCAACAAATGCCGAAGGAGAATCGCCCGCTCATTGGATGCCGAAAGACAAATTGAACGACTTGTGTGAAAAAGTAGATACACACTATGATCTCGTTATGGGAGCCACTCCACCGAATCTAATACTCAGAGATACAACGGATAAAAACTGGATAGATTTTTACAGCTTAGACAACGAATACACCATCCTTTACTTCTGGGATCCAGAGTGTGGACATTGCAAAAAGATCACTCCCAAACTTCAAACACTCTACGAAAAGAAATGGAAAAAACGCAACATTGATATATTCGCCGTTGGTAAAGCAGTAGGTGAAGATTTTGAAAAATGGAAGACGTTCATAAAGAAAAACAACCTCGAATTTATAAATGTCGGAGTCACCGCCAACTTGTACGATAGTGCTATGGTAAATGCCGGTTTGTTTGTACCGCGATACACAACACTGAAATCGCTGAATTATCAAAAGACGTACGACATTTACGCCACACCAAAAGTTTGGGTGCTCGACAAAGACAAAAAAATAGTTGCATACAGCCTGACAGTATCTCAATTGGAGAACCTGATGGATCGACTGCAAAATGTAACTGACAAAGAGATACTTTTCCCTATTGAAAAAGAGGACAAAGAAGAAGATCAAATGCATTAAACGATTTGCAAACAATTCAAAACCGTCCAAGATCATTGAGACGGTTTTTTTTTGCTCTAAATTCTAGAAGATTTCAAATTAACATCTGTTAACACCTATCACATTCCCAATGATATCAGGGAAAAGCAATTTTTTTCCTTTTTGTTTAACTTTTTTCTTGTATTGTTAAACAATTTATACATATATTTGTTGAACGATATTTAAAAATCATTAAACAACAGAAAAAATGAAAAAATCTTTACACCTCTCCAAATTAAGAAACACCGCTTTGGTCGGATTGTTTTTCGCTTCTTTCCTAAGCAATGCACAAACAAATGTCTATGATGACATTATCGCTGCAAGCGCAGACCACACTTCACTTGCTGCAGCAATTTCAACAGCAGGTTTAGAATCGGCTTTACAGGACGCGTCAGCAACATTGACTGTATTTGCACCAGATAATGATGCATTCGATGATTTAGCACTTGAGTTAGGAACAGACATTCCAGGTCTGCTTGCCCTTCCAAATCTTGGAGATATTTTATTGTTTCACGTTCTTGGAGTCTCTGCGGATGCTGCAAGTATAACAAATGGAGATGTAGTTACTCCATTGGATCCTTCAAATACAATTAAGTTGACGAAGACGAGTGCAGGAGTAGTGTATGCAAATCAAGCGATGGTCGAAGCAGCAGATTTAACTGCTGACAACGGATTTGTTCATTCAATCGATGCCGTAATCTTGGCAAAAGAAACAGTTGCTGACGTTGCTATCGATAACGGCTTCTCAACGCTTGTTACAGCAGTTGCAACGGCAGAGTTGCTTCCTGCGTTAACAGATCCTTTCGCTGAACTTACTGTTTTCGCTCCGGACAATGCAGCATTTGACGCTTTGGCGGTAGCTCTAAACACTGACCTTAATGGTATTCTTGCACTTCCAAACTTACAAGATGTTCTACTTTATCATGTAGTGGGTGCAACAGTGTTGTCAACTGACTTAGTTAGTGGACCAGTTACCATGTTAAGTGGTTCAGATGTCCAAGTGGATCTTACGAATGGTGTTATGATTAATACAGCAACGGTAACACTTGCTGATGTAACTGCAGACAATGGAGTAGTTCACGTTATCGATGAAGTGTTGTTAGATAATACAGCCAATCTTCAAGCAGAAGAGTTGGACGTGGTAGATATCTACCCAAACCCAGCAACAGAGTATATCGTAGTAAGCACGCCAAAAACAGAAGCGCTTACGATATCAATCTTCAGTACGGATGGAAAAATGGTACATAGTCAAAATGTAATGTCAAATGATACGCTAATCAATATTGAAGAGCTGAATTCTGGACAGTACATTATCAAAGTTGAGTGTAAAAATTCAACAATTATAAAAAACTTGCTCATTGCTTCAAGCAAGTAACATAGTGGTTAATTTGGGACCCGCAACTTACGTTGCGGGTCTTTGTATTGAATAAAAACAAGCGTTATGGCTCTGAAATCAATCCTCTTCTTGGGAATCAACTTCGCCGCATTAATGTTGGGTGGTTTGTTCACAAAAGATGGAGTGTCTTCAGAATGGTATCAATCACTTGAAAAAGCCCCATGGGAGCCACCTGGATGGATGTTTGGGGTAGCATGGACACTCATAATGGTTTTCTTTTCAGTGTACATGGCAAGACTTTTCCAGACGTCTAAGAACAAAAAACAAATTATTTTATTGTTCTTTGCCCAATGGGTTCTTAATGTCAGTTGGAATCCGATTTTCTTTTACTATCAAAACCCATTGTTGTCCCTGATTGTTATAATCGCACTTACCCTCCTAATAGGAACTTTTATTTGCTCATATATGGGGAGTACAAAATATTATACCCTATTAGTTCTTCCTTATTTCTTCTGGCTAATCATAGCCACATCGCTTAATAATTTCATTCTATACGCCAATTAATCATGTCTGAACATCAATACAATATAAAAGACTTAGAGCATTTTACTCAAATCAAAGCGCATACAATTCGTATTTGGGAACAACGTTACGGCCTTTTAAATCCGAAACGAACAGAAACGAATATTCGATATTATAATGAAACAGATTTTAAAAAGATTCTGAACATTAAGCTGCTCTACAAGAAAGGATATCGTATTTCGAAAATTGCCTCGTTCTCAGAAACAGAAATAATTGAGCAAGCCAAATCGATCATCATTGATATCGACAACGACAAAGAAAAAGAAATTAACGACTTGATCCATCTCATTTTTGATTTTGATAGAGATGGAACGCTTGAATTACTGAACAACGAACTCGACAAAATCGGTTTGAATGATTTATACATGAATGTAATCTTGCCCTTGCTTGAAAAACTAGGGCAACTCTGGCAAGTCAACTCAATCAAAATCGTTCACGAACATTTCTTTTCCTATGTTTTCCGCGAGTTTATAATTTGTCAAATCAACGCATTAAAGAACCCACCAGAAAATGCAAAAAAGGCAGTTCTATTCCTTCATGATTACGAGGAACACGAATTTAGCATTTTGATGTACAATTACGTTTTAAAAAAATTCGGGTACAAATGTTCTTACTTTGGCCAAAACGTTCCTATTACTGAAATGGAAGAGGTAAACAGCAAAATTCAACCAGAATTTATCATTACTACTTTTACTGCAAAAATTGATTTAAAAACATTCCAGAAGATCTCTTCTGTCCTCGTTCGAATGGCCATTATGTCAAAAGTAATCATAAGCGGAAGTCAGCTGGACTCCTTTGACCCGCTCTCTGAGGAAAATGTGCATTACATAAAAACAATTGACGAGTTAGAATCGCTCATAGTTCAGAAATAAGCGTAAAAAGAGAAGTTATTGTATCCCCCGTTAGCAGGTGGGTTTATTTTGCACAAGTAATTTGGATGATTATCTTTGGTAGAAATCAACAATTGATATGAAACCTTTATCCTTCCTTTTTTCCTTCACCATTTTCAGTCTATCTGCTCAAAATTACTGGCAACAAGAGGTCAATTACAAAATTGATGTAGAATTGAACGACACATCGAATACTCTGGTCGGTGCGGAAGAGTTTGAGTACGTAAACAATTCACCTGACACCCTTTCATTTTTATACATTCATCTTTGGCCAAATGCATATAAAAATGGAGAGACGGCCCTGGCAAAACAACAATACCAAAACGGAAAACAGGTATTGAAGTATGGGGCCGATTCGATAAGAGGAAGTATAAGCGGTCTTAACTTCAAAATTAATGGTGCAAAAGCCCCTTGGGAATTTCAACAAAACAATGTCGATATTGCCATTGTAACACTAAACAATCCCTTAATACCAGGCGAAAGTATCAAGGTTTCTACACCTTTTATTGTTGAATTGCCATCAGGAAAAGTATCCCGTCTCGGCCACATCGGTCAATCTTATCAAATTACACAATGGTATCCAAAACCTGCGGTTTACGACGCAGAAGGGTGGCATGCTATGCCCTACTTAAATCAAGGAGAATTTTATTCAGAATACGGTTCATTCGATGTAAAAATTACACTTCCCGAAAACTATATTGTTGGTGCAACTGGCGATCTGATTACCGAATCAGAAATTACATTTTTAAATGAGCGTGCAAGCTGGACAGAGAACAACATAAAACAAGGAACGAACTACAAATTACCTCAGCCCTCGGGAAAAAGTGAATTCCCTATTTCTTCAAACAAAAAGAAAACAATTCAATACGTACAAGACAATGTGCATGACTTCGCATGGTTTGCTGACAAGCGATTCAATGTATTAAAAAGTGAAGTAAAACTACCTCATTCTGGAAGAACGGTTACTTCCTGGGCAATGTATACCAATGCTGAAGCCGATCTATGGATCAATGCAAACGAATACCTAAATGATGCCATTTATTATTATTCACTATGGAATGGAGATTACCCATATAACAATGTAACAGCCGTTGATGGAACAATCAGTGCTGGTGCAGGAATGGAATACCCTAATGTTACAGTCATTGGTCGCTCAGGAGATTCTCTTCAGCTTGAAATCGTCATTGTCCATGAAGTTGGACACAATTGGTTTTACGGACAGTTGGGAAGTAATGAGCGTGCGCACGGATGGATGGATGAAGGAATGAATACACTGAATGAAGTTCGTTATATAGAAACAAAATATCCTGGAAATACTGCCTTGTCAGATATGATTGGGAATAAAGTTTTTCATGCCGATCATCTCGACTATCATGACATGGGAGATTTTTCCTACCGAATCATAGCAGGGCTTGGAGAAGATCAGCCAATAGAAACACATTCTGCAAGGTTCTCACCGATCAATTATGGAATCATAATGTACCAGAAAACCGGTCTTGTATTCTACTATCTAAAAGATTACTTGGGCGATGAAATATTCGATCAATGTATGCGAAACTATTACTCTGAATGGGAGTTTAAACACCCACAACCCAAGGATATGCAGCGTTCAATGCAAAGAACATCAGGCAAAGACCTTTCTTGGCTTTTCGATGATTTAATACAAACAACAAACCATGTAGACTTTAAATTGAAACGCGTCAAAGAAAAAGACAATACCCTCTCGATTAAAGTTAAAAATACCGGACAAGTGAATGGTCCGATAGAAATTAATGGGTTGGCAGGTGAAAAAGTAGTTGAAACCGTATGGGTCGAACCCGGTCAAAAAACAGCAACAATCGTCTTAAACAATAAGTCCATTGATCAAGTATTGATCGATCACAACAAGGACATTCCCGAAATGAACCGACAAAACAACAGTTGGATAAAAAACAAGGCGTTTCACCGGTTGGAACCGTTGAAACTTGAGTTTTTAGGCGGAGATAATGAACCGAAATCTTCTAATATGTTTTGGATGCCTATCGTTGGAGCCAATACATATGATAAATTGATGGTAGGAGCTGCTCTTCATAATTATAGTGTACCATTCAATCGGTTCAGTTACGTCGTTGCACCTATGTTTTCCTTCGGAAGAAAAATGGTTTCCGGAATTGCAGAGGTTAGTTATACCACGCAACCGAAAAGAGTTTTTAAACTGTCTCGTTTCGGAATCTCCGCAAAATCATTCAAACACGACAACACCTTTCAAAGAAATGAATCATTTTATCTTACAGCAGCTCCATATTGGACAGCAAAAATTGGAAATCGAAAAGGAAATGGGAAAAATACCCAAACTATTCATATTCAAACAATGTATCGGAAGGACAAATATGGCACTAACGAAACCGATCGCACTAGTGCCTGCATTGAATACAAATTCAAATACAATCGTGCGGATCACAAATTGGCCCTTATACTGAGGAACGACTTCATACTAAATGTATCGAATGATGATAAAATGGCACGTATTACCTTCGCATCAAAGTACAAATTCAGGTACCTCAAAAATAAAATGAAACGGTGGATCGAAGTACGTGGTTTTATTGGTCAGCAATACCTGCGAGATTACGATTTTAACACAAATGGTTACCAATACTCAATGGCGCTGAACGGCACGGACGGTACTCAAGATTTATTTGTCGACGAGTACTTTTTTGGAAGATCAGACGCAACAGGAATATGGTCGCAACAACGACTTGAAAATATGGGAGGATTTAAAAGTACAGTACGAAGCTATGGAACAAGTGCCTTTTCCATGGCAACGGCAAATCTCTATATTGATCTTCCATTGAATCCTGACATCATTGGAGCATTCTTGGATGTTGGAACATTTCACAACGGTATGAACTGGAGCACAGCTTACAATGCAGGACTGGGTATTCGATTTGGAGAAGTTTTTGGCCTCTACTTCCCTATTCCAGGTTTAATGAGCAAAGAAATTGAAGACACATTCAAAAATAGTAGTGGCAACATTCAATACGGTCAAATGATCCGATTTACGCTAAAGTTCAATCTGTTGAATAAGCCTTTAAACATTGCAGGATTGGTGGGTTAAAAAGTCAGAAAGAAACTCTTTTCACATGAGAACTGACAGGTATTAGTTACCGAAAACTACTCGTACTCCGACAATTCTAGCCATCGAAACTCCTTCTCCTCGAGTTCGGTGACCACCTCAGATAAACGCTCTCCTGCAGTCATCAATTGATCGTTGGATGCGTCAGTTTGTGAGAGAAGCTGGGTTAATTTTATTTTCTCTGATTCAAGAAGTGCTATTTCAGATTCGAGTCCTTCAAATTCTTTGCGCTCCTTGTAAGAAAGCTTTTTCCTATCTTTTTCACCCTTGATTTCAACTTGACGTTCAGTTATCGCTTTTTTATTCGATTCATTTTTCTTCGTCGCACGCGCTTCTTGAATCAATTTCTTTCGGTAAGCACTGTAGTTTCCTGAAATGTCACTGATTTCACCATTGCCTTTAAATACAAACATATGATCCACCATTTTATCCATAAAATAGCGGTCATGAGAAACAACAATCAAACATCCTTGAAAACTGCGCAAATAGTCCTCCAATACACTCATTACGAAGATGTCTAAATCATTGGTTGGCTCATCAAGAATAAGAAAATTTGGATTTTCCATGAGCACCGTCATTAATTTTAATCGACGCTTCTCTCCGCCACTTAATTTATCGACGAAATTGTAATGCATCTCACGCGGAAATAGAAACTTCTCAAGAAATTGCGCAGCCGACATTTGGCGACCTTTCTCAAGTGGAATGTACTCGGCAATATCACGAATAACATCGATGACTTTTTGGTCGGATTCTGTATGTAGATTTTCCTGATTGTAATAACCAAAAACAACGGTTTCACCAGTTACAATTTTTCCTTTATCAACACCTTCAATTCCCAATATCATGTTCAAAAATGTCGACTTCCCCGTACCATTGTTTCCGACAATTCCAATACGTTCCTGGCGTTTGAAAACATAGGACATCTCATTGAGAATTTTTATATCACCAAAGGACTTTCCAATTTTATGAAGTTCAAGTATTTTAGTCCCCAGACGCTCCATTTTTACTGGAATATCGAGTTCATCTTTATCAATCCGTTGCTTGGCTACCTTCTTGGTGTCATAAAAAGCATCAATCCTAGCTTTTTGTTTGGTACCTCTCGCCTTTGGCTGACGGCGCATCCAATCCAATTCCTTTCGAAATTGATTCTTTGCTTTCTCGATTGTAGCCTCTAATTGTTCTTGTCGTTCCGCTTTCTTCTCCAGATAGTATGAAAAATTCCCTTTGTACTTGTAAATTGACTTGCCCTCCAATTCAATAATCGTATCACAAACCACCTCAAGAAAATAACGATCGTGCGTCACCATTAAAATTGTTGATTTGGACTTAGACAAATACTCTTCAAGCCATTCTATCATATCAAGATCAAGGTGGTTCGTCGGCTCATCAAGAATTAGAAAATCAGGCTCTGCAATGAGTACTTTCGCCAGAGCAACACGCTTTTTCTGTCCACCTGAGAGGGTGGAAATGCGCTTATTTGTATCATTTAATTTAAGTACCGATAAAATTTGATTGACCCGCACCTCGATGTCCCATGCATTCAATTCCGTTATTGCTTCAAACGAAGATTTGATCAACTCTTCATCCTCAAGTCGCATTGCATAGTTGTATTCTTTTACTGCCTGAAGTTCCGGTAAATCATGGGAAAAAACTTCCTCGAGAATGGTATGTTTTGCACTCAATTCTTCATTTTGCTCCATGAATGCAATTCTGAGATCTTTACGGAACACAATGCGACCTTCATCCACAGGTTCCTGATCCAACAAGCACTTTAAAAGTGTTGTTTTACCACTTCCGTTCTTTGCGACAATTGCTGCTTTTTGTCCTTGTTCAATACCAAAAGTTATGTCCTCAAACAATACACGTTCTCCAAACGATTTAGTAATACCTTCAATGGACAAATAATTCATCGATTAACGCAAACGGTCTAAAGAATCCAACAATTTTTTGTCTCGTTTTATTCCAATATTCGCAAGAAATGAAAATGGAAATCCAGCGATAAATAAATAATAGCCCACTCCCATTTCTCTTGATGAACTGGAAACATCCAACAAACGATCACCAAAAACAGAAAGGAGGAAGATAGAGAGCAAGCTCAAAAAATATATGAAAAACACCAATCTACCCAACTTGAATTGTCGGTTTATATTTTTGTACGACATCAAGCACAAAAAACTCAACAATACCAAGGCAATGGTCCCAACAAAAATTGGAAAAGTCTCTGTTTGAATAAATTTTCCATCTAATGAATACTCGGTAATGCCGAAGGAACTGAACGTAAACTTGGAAGTTTCGCTTATAAAACTAAAAAGTGATGTGCCTGTGGATACAATAGAGACCAACAGTATTAGAATCGCGAGATATAATGTTTGAATGCGCTGAATCATATCATTTGTTTGAAGAACGAAGATACTTCTTTTTTGAGCAAACTCATCCGAATTCGTTCCGATTATTGATTGAAGCTCCTTTCCTTAAAATAAAGCGACGAATAGTGCTACTTATGATATCGAATTAACGCGCTTTGTTCCGTAAAAAGAAATCCAAAATTGTTATTGCTGCCATAGATTCAACAATTGGAACTGCCCTCGGAACTACGCACGGATCATGCCTTCCCTTTCCTTCCATAGTAACCTGCTGATTGCTTGTACTAATGGACTGCTGCTCCTGGATAATTGTAGCAACAGGTTTGAAAGCAATTCTCATATTGATGGGCATTCCATTGGAAATTCCACCTTGTATTCCACCCGAATGATTTGTCTGCGTGCTTCCGTCAGTATTAAAAATATCGTTGTGTTCTGATCCCTTCATCTCTACACACGAAAAGCCACTACCATATTCAAAACCTTTAACAGCATTAATAGATAGCATCGCTTTTCCAAGATCTGCATGCAAACGGTCAAAAACCGGCTCACCAAGACCAGCAGGGACTTGATTGATCTGGCAAACAATGCTTCCACCAATTGTATCTCCCTTTTTACGCACTTCTTGTATCAATTCAATCATCTGCTCAGCATCCTTTTTATTTGGACAGCGAACAACATTACTGTTAATTTCATTGTGGTCTATCGGTCCTGTTAATTTGATGCTTCCTACTTGATCTACATAAGTCACAATAGAAATCCCCTCCCGTTCAAGAATTTGCTTGGCAATAGCCCCAGCAACGACCCTACAGGCGGTTTCTCTTGCCGAAGACCTTCCTCCTCCACGATAATCGCGATTCCCGTACTTTTTACTGTAGGTATAATCTGCATGAGAAGGACGAAAAACATCTTTGATATGATCGTAATCTTTTGACTTTTGATCCGTATTAGGAATCAGAAATCCTATTGCCGTACCTGTTGTTTTCCCCTCAAAAATGCCTGAAAGAATCTGAACAAGATCCGACTCTTTTCGCTGTGTAACAATTTCAGACTGTCCAGGTTTCCGTCTATCTAACTCTAATTGGATTGCTTCAATATCAATAGGAACATTGGACGGAACGCCATCGATAATACCACCAATGGCAACCCCATGCGATTCTCCGAATGTACTTACTCTAAATATTGTTCCAAATGTTGAACCCATATCTCTTTATATCCGTTCTCAATTACAAATTGTTTCTTTCGTCACCTGAAGAATCTTACGAACTTCTTCTAAAGTTGGAGCTTCAGCGTAGGTTCTCAATACTGGCTCCGTTCCCGAAGGTCGAATCATTACCCATCTGTTTTCATCGAAAAAGTATTTGAACCCATCAATTGTACCCACTTCTTTCACTGTATATTCGCCAAACTGCTTGTAAACATCATTCTTACAATTACTGACAATGCGCTGTTTTAATTCTTCGGTAATATGTAAATCACTTCTTTCAAACTTAAATGGTCCAACAATGTCATATACCTCACGGATTAAATCATCAAGTGATTTTCCTGATTTTGCCATGAACTCCCAAATAATCAATCCCATCCAAATTCCATCACGCTCTGGAATGTGACCTTTTGTGGCAATTCCTCCAGATTCTTCTCCTCCTACAAGCACATCTTCTTCAACCATTATACTTGCAATGTATTTAAATCCTATTTTGACAACTTCAGAGTCAAGTCCATAATGGTCAGACATCACTTTAACACGAGGTGTTGTGCTGAATGCAGTCGCCACTTTTCCACTCATTCCTTTGTAATGTTTCAAATAATGAATTAGAAGTAAAATAATATGATGTGAATCAATAAACTCACCTTTGCCGTTGTATAAACCTATTCGATCTGCATCACCATCAGTGGCCAGAGCGCAATCAATAGAACCATTCTCCTTAATGAACACTTCAAGTTCTTGTAAGTTTTTGGCTATCGGTTCTGGAGCCTGTCCCATGAAAGACGGATTACTTTCGCAATGAATAAACTCAGTGTTAGGTAGCAACCTTTTGAGTGCATTTTGACCCGCCCCATACATTGCGTCATATGCCAATTTCAATCCTGACTTCTCGATTGCATCAAGATCAAAATTTGACTTTGCATGGTCAACATACATCGTCTCCAAATCAACAATTGTAACCAAATCATTTTTCAATGAAACGGTTTTCGGATCGAACCCACTGTGATCTGGGATGATATCTTCTATTTCTTGCACTTTTTCTGGAGACAAAGGGCCACCATGGTGCGATTTTAATTTAAATCCATTGTAAGAGGGAGGATTGTGACTGGCCGTAATTACGACCCCTATGGAACAACCCATTTTGACTGCAGCTAATGAGACCATCGGTGTCGAAACAAAGCCATACGCCATTTTAACTGCAATTCCTGCATCGACAAAAACTTTGGCTGCCGTTTCCATGAACAACTCTCCTGCATATCTGCAATCGTGACCGATTACGACACTCGGATTATCGAAGTTCTTTTTAAGCCAATCTGCAGTTGCCATGCTCACCCTTGCAACATTTTCGACAGTATAATCATCAGCAATTATTGCTCTCCAACCGTCCGTTCCAAATTTTATTTTTTTTGACATTTTACTGTTTGAATTCATTAATAGTTTTCTCAATGATAGAAACACATTCCATCAATTGCTGCTCATTCATAACAAGCGGAGGCGCAAAACGAATGATATTGCCATGCGTAGGTTTCGCAAGCAGTCCATTTTTTTTGAGTGCAACACAGAGATTCCATGCTGTTTCACTCTCCTCTGTATCATTAACGATAATCGCATTTAGCAATCCACGTCCCCTAACTTTAAGAACAAGGTCTGTCGAATCAATGATTCGATTCATCTCTTTACGGAATATCACACCCAAACGACGCGCATTTTCAGCCAGTTTCTCATCACGAACGACTTCCAAGGCTGCAACAGCTACTTTTGCTGCAACAGGATTACCTCCAAATGTGGACCCATGTTGACCTGGCTTTATGACATTCATAATCGAATCATCAGCCAAAACAGCCGAAACAGGGTAGGCTCCTCCAGAAATTGCTTTCCCAAGTATCAATATATCCGGTTTAACGTAGGTATTTGAATCTTTTTCACAGGTATTTCCACAATTACAATCACCGCAAACTGCCAACAAGGAACCAGTTCGTGCAATTCCTGTTTGAACTTCATCAGCGATGAACAATGTTCCATTGGCTGCACACAATTCTTTGGCTTTTTCGATGTATCCTGAATCCGGAACAAAGACACCTGCTTCACCTTGTATAGGTTCGACTAAAAACCCTGCAACGTTATCATTTTCATTTAACGCTCGTTCTAAAGCATCAGAATCGTTGTATGGGATGCGAATAAATCCAGGCGTGAATGGACCGAAATTCTTGCTCGCAACTGCATCATTCGAGAACGAAACAATGGTAGTAGTTCTCCCATGAAAATTATTGTCACAAACAATTATTTGAGCAGCATCCTCTGATATTCCTTTCACCTCATATGCCCATTTACGGCAGAGTTTAATAGCCGTCTCAACAGCTTCTGCACCTGTATTCATCGGGAGAACTTTATCAAAACCAAAATATTCCGACACAAATTTCTCATAAGGTCCTAATGCATCATTGTAAAAAGCTCTCGAAGTCAAAGTCAACGTTTTGGCTTGATCAACCATAGCGCCAACAATTTTTGGATGACAATGACCTTGATTCACAGCAGAATACGCTGAAAGGAAATCATAATATTTTTTACCCTCTACATCCCAAACATGAACTCCTTCTCCACGCTCAAGCACGACCTCCAAAGGATGGTAATTGTGGGCTCCATATTTATCTTCTAAATCGATTAATTGACCTGATGTCATTTTCTCCATCATAAGACTCTTATTTTGTTGTTTTGAAAATTCGCTCATTGCGGAGAACGATTCATCCTTTCCTCATTATCTAGAGAGAAATCATCCAATTCAGTGCAAAGATAATTCAAAGACGTGATATTGTCAACAACCTTCGGATACAGACTAAAGACAAAAAAATGAAAAAAACTAAAACAATTTGGGTTGATCGGGATCCTCATCTTCTTTCTTCTGTAAATCCCATTCTACCGTTTTTGCCACCTCATCTTCTTTCGCTTCAATCGGGTGATTTTCAGGATTTTGATCTACATCCACCTCCTTTTTGGGGGTTGTTTCTGGCCACATCTCATCAGCTGACCCTTCAATTGGATGGTCCAAAACAATCTCTTTTACCTTCAACTTGGTCACTTGATTTCCTTGCGACTTCATCCCTTTTACATCAATGAAATCATCAAAATTTATTATCGTATCCGGCAAATTCTTCGTTGCTTTTAGCAGCTTGTTATAGACAACCCTGAACTTTGGCTTAAAACCAGTTGAAACTGCATCCATATGTGATCCCTCCGCCTCAGAGATAAAGGACACTTTCTTATCTGCTGTGATTTCACACAAGAATTTTTTCCCATAATGCAATTCTTTTGCACCATCAAAGTAAATTGTCGAAATAGGTCGGTTCGGATGCCATTTTTCAATGTGGATCATGTCGTCATCAAAATGCGTTGATAAATCAAAATTACTCAGACGGTATTCACCCGTTTTGTATAGGGTTAAAATCTTGTCTTCTCCCTTGAAATCCCCAAGGAACTTACCACGCTCGTCGTCGTTCAATCGACCGACAACGGTATCGTACCAAATTTTTCGCGCAGCAAGTGTTGATCCTCCAACTTCTTTCAAAACAATTTTTGACACAATTTCTTTCGTAACTCGATTTCCTGCGGCACCGCGTCCTTTGATCAAGAGGTCTCCCATATCCACATCGAATTTCAATCGCTTTAAATGAGGGCGTGCTCTTAGCACAACTGTCACCACTTCTCGTTCACCGTTGGGATGCACATTGAAATAGAGCATTTTAGACCCCTTTGTACCTCTTGTTAAGTCGTATTCGGTATCTCTCGTAATTGACTTGACAGTAAATCGTTTCATCATTGTAGCGCCGCCCTTACCGTCTTGATACATCATATGGTAAATCGTACGGACGTCTCCCCTCTTCCAAACGCTCACATAGATAATCCCTTTCCCAACGAATTTTTTATCCGAGACTTTGGTCACCATCATTTTACCTGAAGCAAAGAAAATAATGACATCATCGATATCAGAACAGTCGGTGATGTATTCTGCTTTGCGCAACCCATACCCTACAAATCCCTCTTCATAATCAACGTACAATTTCTTGTTCGCAATAATCACTTTTGTGGCGTTTATTGAGTCAAAAGTTTTAATTTCAGTTTTTCGCTCTTTCCCTTTTCCAAAACGTTTCTTTAAATCTTTAAAATAATCGATTGCATGATCGATTAAGTTTGCCAGCTTGTCCTTTACAACTTCAATTTCGGATTCGATTTTAGCAATGTTGTCGTCCGCCTTATTCGCATCGAAACGAGTAATACGGATCATTGGAATTTGCGTAAGCTTGTGTAAGTCCTCGTCCTCAATTTCTCGAATAAGTTGTTTAAGGAAAGGTTTAAAAGCTCTGTAGAGGTACTCATAAAGACTCTCCTTATTGCTGTATTCTTTGAAGTCGATATACATTTCCTCATTGATAAAAATCTTTTCCAAAGTAGACATGTGCCACTGACGCTCCAATTCTGCAAGACGAATCTCCAATTCCTTACGCAGCAAATCAACTGTATTGTCGGTATTGATTTTTAAAATCTCAGAAGCTCCAATAAAACGTGGCTTGTCGCCATCAATCACCGAAGAATTGGGAGAAATAGAGACCTCACAATCGGTAAATGCATAAAGAGCATCTAAGGTTTTATCTGGAGATACTCCGCTCGCTAAATGGATAATTACCTCCGCCATAGCAGCCGTGTTGTCTTCAATCTTCTTTATTTTAATTTTTCCCTTGTCGTTGGCCTTCAGAATGGAATCGATCAACGAAGTCGTAGTTCCAAATGGAATTTCTGTGACAACCAAGATCTTGTTGTTTTCCTTACGAATTTTTGCACGCAAGCGGATTTTTCCTCCCCTTAAGCCATCGTTATAATTCGAAACATCAATCATTCCGCCATTCGCAAAGTCAGGAAAAATCTTTACTCCTTTGCCACGCAGATGATTGATTGATTGTTCTATCAACTCCACAAAATTATGAGGCATTATTTTACATGCCATACCAACGGCAATTCCCTCTGCACCTTGTGCCAGCAATAACGGAAATTTTACAGGGAGCTGCTCTGGTTCATCGTTTCTTCCATCGTAACTTTTCAACCAACTTGTTGTCTTGGCATTGAAAACAACGTGAGACGCAAATTTAGATATTCGTGCCTCAATATAACGGGGAGCAGCAGCTCGATCACCTGTGAGTGTATTTCCCCAGTTTCCTTGACAATCAATGAGTAAATCTTTTTGCCCCAAATGAACCAAAGCATCTCCAATTGAAGCATCTCCATGGGGATGGTATTTCATCGTGTTACCAATAATGTTGGCAACCTTATTGTAACGACCATCATCCATTTCCTTCATTGAATGAAGAATCCGCCGCTGAACGGGTTTGAAACCATCAAAAAGCGAAGGAACAGCACGTTCTAAAATAACATAAGAAGCATAATCAAGAAACCAGCTTTCATAAAGCCCACCAACTGGGATTATCTTTTCATCAACAACTTTATCTCCAAAAGCAGATTCATCTATTAATTCATCATCTGACAAATTCTCTTGATCATCAAATGATTCACCATTCGACGTATTCGCCTCTTCCCCATCTAACTTTTCGTTTTCGTCAGCCATATTTAAGATGCTTTTTCTAATTCTTCGTTATCGTCTTCTACCGCTTCCTCAACGCGCAAATTATCAATAATAAATTCTTGACGCTGCTGTGTGTTTTTCCCCATGAAATAGGAAAGAATAGAATCAATTGATGCCTCTTTAGATAACATCACAGGTTCCAATCGAATATCTTCTCCGATAAAGTGCTTGAACTCATCGGGTGATATTTCTCCAAGCCCTTTAAACCGGGTAATTTCAGGATTTTTCCCCAAATCAGAGATCGCAGTTCGGCGTTCCTCATCCGAGTAACAATAAATCGTCTTTTTTTTGTTGCGAACTCGGAATAACGGAGTTTGAAGAACATAAACATGATTCCTTTTCACTAAGTCAGGAAAAAATTGAAGAAAAAAGGTCAACAAGAGCATTCGAATGTGCATTCCATCAACATCAGCATCCGTTGCAATTACAATTTTGTTGTAACGCAAATCATCCATATCATCCTCGATATTCAGTGCGGCCTGAATCAGGTTGAACTCTTCATTCTCATAAACGACCTTTTTTGTCAAGCCATAACTGTTTAAAGGTTTTCCTTTCAACGAAAATACCGCTTGGGTATTTACATCTCTTGACTTTGTAATTGAACCACTCGCTGAGTCTCCCTCGGTAATAAAAAGGGTAGTTTCCTCTCGACGGTCATTTTTAGCATCCGTAAGATGAACACGGCAATCTCTCAACTTCTTATTATGAAGATTCGCTTTTTTAGCCCTATCTCTGGCTATTTTCCGGATCCCAGAGAGCTCCTTACGCTCTTTCTCACTTTGCTTTATTTTCTTTTCAAGCGTCTCTACAACATCGGGGTTTCTGTGAAGAAAATTATCAAGTTTTTCCTTCAAGAAGTCATTGACAAAGGCACGCATCGACTTTCCGCCCGGCTCAATCTCTAGAGATCCCAATTTTGTTTTTGTTTGTGACTCAAAAACAGGCTCCATGACCTTCACGGCAACGGCAGCAACAATCGACTGACGTATATCTGAAGCTTCATAGTTCTTTCCGTAAAAATCTTTGATGACTTTTGCAACAGATTCACGAAACGCGCTTTGATGAGTCCCTCCCTGTGTCGTATGCTGACCATTAACAAATGAATAGTAGTCTTCACCATAAGTTTTCCCATGTGTGAAAGCCACCTCGATATCATCACCTTCGAGATGGATAATTGGATACAACGGGTCACCATCCATATTGTTGTCCAGAAGATCTTTAAGTCCATTCTTTGAAATAAATGACTGCCCGTTGAACTTAATAGTCAAACCTCTATTCAAATAACAATAATTCCAAATCATCTTCTCAACATATGCAGTCTTAAAAGCATACTTTTTGAATACTGAATTGTCTGGAACAAATTCTACGTAGGTTCCATTGCTCTCCTCTGTTTTTTGAACAGGCAGCTCTTGAACCACATTGCCTTGATTAAATGAAACCTCAACTTTCTCTCCATCCCGAACAGAATACACCATGAAATGGCTCGACAAGGCATTGACGGCTTTCGTACCTACACCATTCAACCCCACCGACTTCTTGAACGCTTTTGAATCGTACTTCCCTCCTGTGTTCATCTTCGAGACAACATCCTTCACTTTTCCAAGAGGAATTCCACGACCAAAGTCACGAACTGTTACCTTTCCATCTTTAATCTTGACGTCAATGCGCTTCCCATTGCCCATGACGAATTCATCAATACAATTGTCTATGACCTCTTTGACGAGAATATAAATCCCATCGTCCGCAGCCGAACCATCACCCAACTTACCGATATACATTCCCGGCCTAAGACGAATGTGCTCCTTCCAATCTAACGATCGAATATTGTCCTCAGTGTATTGATTTTCTGCCATTTAACTCTATTTTTAGGAGAGTTACCAAAGATAGCGAAGAAACACAGTGTTTTAGAAGGATGCAAGAGGAACTTATCCACTATTTATAGTTGATATTAACAGTTTTATATCTCCGTGAATAAAAGTATACAAGCAAACCGCAAAAAGAAGATTTGTATTGATCTAAAAAAGGAAATTGATCAAACACTTGAAACATATCAAGACACACAAATTAATCAATGACATAGCGCTCGCCATCTTCAACTACTTGACAATTTGAAAATACTGTTTTCGCCTCTTTTAAATGCAAATCTCCAGTTTCATACCTGGCACTCAAATGCCCCATAAGAAGCTTTCCTGCTCCAGATTTCTTCGCAATATTAGCAGCATCCAAAGCGGTAGAATGATATGTAGCAATTGCTCTGTCCTTCAATACCTCAACAAACGTTGCCTCATGATACAACACATCCACGCCTTCAACATTTTCAATAGTTGTCTCTTGATACCCCGAATCAGAGCAATAGGCATATTGCTTCGGCTTAGACTTTGTCTCCGTATATTCCTCTGCAAGAATCAATCTCCCGTCATGCATTATGTCCTCCCCTTTCTTTAGCCGATGATAGTATTCAATAAGAATACCATCTTTTTTTGCTTTTTCATACATTAACTTTGGTTCTTTCGACTTTTCTTCGATCACAAAACCACTTGTCGGAATACTATGAGACAAAGGAAAGCACCTAACACTGCATTTCTCATCTTCAAAAAGCACCGTCGATGTATTTGGTTTTATTTCTTCTACATGAATCTGAAACGACAACTTACTCCCTCCTCGGTCCAACTGACCAATTATTATTGATTTGAGTCCAACAGGTCCATAAATACTAATTTTCCGCTCTCGCCCCATTAAGTGCATTGTACTCAACAATCCAACCAAACCGAAATAATGATCTCCGTGAAGATGAGAAATAAAAATCTGATCTATTTTTTGGAATTTAACCCCGAATTTTCGCAACTGCATTTGCGTACCCTCACCGCAATCGATCAAGAAATATCTATTGCTACATTCGATAAGTTGACCAGATGGATTTCTTCTGGATGTCGGAACAGCCGATCCACTACCCAGTATAGTAACGGAAAAACTCACTAAGAAATTAACTCAAGTGCTGCATCCCTGTCTTTCGCCAAAGCGAGGACCTTGTCCAATTGGGCGATTTCAATTAGTTTTTGGACGTTCACTTGTAAACCACAAAGAACAAACTGTCCATTGGTATCCTTACACAAACGATTTGCTACTAAAATGGCACTTAAACCAGAAGAATCACAATATTTCGCCTTGGACATATCAATCACAATGTTATTGACACTACCCTTATTCAATAAAACCAATTCAGCTTTTAAACCAGCAGCATTGGAAGCATTCAGACGCTCTATGTTGACACTCACTATTGCCGTTCCATTCTCTTGTTCTACTGTGAAATCCATTAATTGATTTGTTTATTTCAAATGTAATGATTTTTTATTCTCGCTTGATTCCTGCTGCTAACAAATAGACAACAGCCATTCGAACAGCAACTCCATTCTCTACTTGATCTAAAATAATCGCTTGATCGGAATCAGCGACTTCACTCGTGATCTCTACTCCCCGGTTAATTGGTCCCGGATGCATTACAACGAGCTCTTTTGAAAGCTCATCTAAAATGTCCTTTGTTAATCCATACTGCATCGAATACTCCCTCAAAGAAGGAAAGTACTTCATGTCTTGACGCTCCAATTGAATTCGAAGCATGTTCGCTACATCACACCATTCTAAAGCTTTTCTCAAATCATGCTCAACCTTTACACCAAGTGCATCAATGTATTTTGGAATTAGGGTCGTCGGACCGCACACCATGACTTCAGCTCCTAATTTCTGAAGGCAATAGATATTTGAAAGTGCTACTCTGGAATGAAGAATATCCCCAACAATAACGACTTTTTTACCATCTACAGAACCCAGACGCTCACGAATTGAATAGGAATCAAGAAGCGCTTGTGTTGGATGTTCATGTGTTCCATCTCCGGCATTAATAACTTTTGCATCTACACGTTCAGACAAAAACTTTGCAGCACCAGGATTTGGGTGTCGCATGACAACCATGTCTACTTTCATCGATAAAATATTATTGACTGTATCAATAAGCGTTTCACCTTTTTTGACAGAGCTACTGGCCGCTGAAAAGTTTACGACATCCGCTGACAATCTTTTCTCTGCCAATTCAAAAGACAATCGCGTTCGTGTTGAATTTTCAAAAAACAAATTCGCGATGGTAATGTCTCGCAATGAAGGCACTTTTTTAATTGGACGATTAATAACTTCTTTAAACGCATCAGCAGTTTTGAAGATAATCTCAATATCTTTTTTGGTTAAATCTTTTATCCCTGTTAAATGTTCAACACTCAAGCTATCCATTGGCATCTGGTGTAAATAGTACGACTTTATCTTCTCCTTCTAATTCTTCCCATTCAACAGACACGCGCTCAGAAACCAATGTATCAACGGTCTTACCAACGTAATTTGCTTGAATGGGTAAATTTCTTTTGAATCGACGATCAATCATGGTCAGTAACTCAACATTGGCAGGCCGTCCATAGGCCAAAAGTGCGTCCAGTCCGGAACGAATCGTTCTCCCAGTGTAAAGTACATCGTCAATAAGGACAACATTTTTGTTTTCAATTACGAAGTCAATATTAGTTGCACTAGGAATCAACGGCGCTTCTCTTCTCCTGAAGTCATCTCTGTAAAATGTAATGTCCAAATTCCCACATACAACTTCACTTTCTAATATACTTTCTAACTTCGACTTGAGACGCGTCAATACATTGACACCACGAGGCTGCAATCCTATCAATACCGTATCACTGAAGTCATTGTGTGTTTCGATGAGCTGATAACAAAGACGATTAAGGGTTAGTCCAAAATGCTGAGAATTAAGAATCACTTGCCTTTCCATCGCTACAAAGATAAAATGATTTTTTTAGAAGCCCTCTGAAACATTTCGAAAAATTTATAGAAAGCCCTTTTTAATCAGTACCGTTCAAATCTGAGGCACGATGTGACAAGAAACAGCTTCAATTCCCTCCCTTCTTTTTTACTTTGTATCCTTGGGATATAAGAAGATCGAATACTTTCTCTTTGTGCTTGCCTTGAATTAATATGTTTCCATCTTTAACCGATCCGCCAACGCCACACTTACCCTTTAGAAACTTAGCCAAGTCCTTTAGGTCATCCGGATTCCCAGCAAAACCCTCAACAAGAGTTACCTCCTTACCTCCCCGCTGCTTGCGGTCAATGGAAACATAAAGGTTTTGATCATTTGGCTGTAACGTTTCTTGAGCCTCTTCTTCATCAACAAAATTAAAGTCTGGGTTTGTTGAATACACAATATATTTTTTCTTCTTTGCCATATTATAATCGCTTGAAATAATTGTTCAATTGAGGAATTCTTAATGCTATGTATTTTTTTAAAATTTCAATTTCATCAACATAATTATTTACATCTTGGTACCATTTACTATCAATTGGCCAACGCCCAAAGTTAGCATGTATATTAGGGCGAAGCAAACGATCATTTTCGGCGATCATTTGATTGATGTGATCGACCGTAAAAACGTTTAGTTCACAAAGTTCATCCCAGCGAGATTTCAATCGTTCTCGATACCGTATATGCTCTACATTCATTAAACGACGAATAAGGCAGATTTTTTCGGGATTCACAAGCCGATCAAGCATATTGAATTCACCATCACCATCCCTCCCAAAAGAATGATCATAATCCCAAATAGCAAAATTGAAAGTAGACTGATTGCCTTTTTTGAATAAATAGAAGTTCTTAAATAGACCGTCATCATTGTTCGTAAGAAGAAGAATTAAATGCCAATCAATAATATTATTAATGCAAAAATGACTCGTGATTTCTTGCGCAAAAACACGATCACTCGAATGATGAAGTAATTCAACAAGACGATCAAGGTAACCAGAATGATCTATTGCATCTGGTTTCGGAAATTTTTGTTGATAATAATTATTTGAATCCTGAACCCATTCAAGACGTGCACTATAAAAAATTGGAGGATCCTTGAAAAGCATTGCCTCATCTTCATCTTTTGCGAGACCAATCATTGATCCATTAATCTCTTCCATTACAACATAAAGCCCTTGAAATTCGCCATTCAAATACACCTGGGCATATGCACTTCTCGCTGCAACATTGGAAGTATCCATTTCTCGAAACAAATCATAACTCAATTTGTGTCTCTGAAATGTTTTGTCAATATAACTTGCATTCAAAATCCAATCATCGTCAACTGCAACACCACACAAATTGATACTCTTATCAATTTCTAGGCTATACGAATGCTTTTCATACTTACTTGAGGCTCCTCCTCGACACTTCAAACGAGCAGAATAAAGAACTGAGTTCCCATTTTCAATGTACTCCAATGTACACGATTGCTTTGACACCCAAGAAATATCCTCTGAGGTTTCAATTTTCAATATATAACCCTTGGAGGGATTCACATCTGAAATATCCTCTGTTTTAAACTCCACATCTTCTGCGCATGAAAAAAGTAAAGAAACAAGCAATAAGCAATAAACGAACACACCTTGCATACAAGTCGGATTGATCAGTTCAAATTGAACTTTAAAGGTACAACAATTCGATTTTTTTTTCGCCTTATAATTTGTACTTAATGCAAACAAGCACCAAAATCCAACCCAAACAACATGAAATAAAATTAAAAGAATAGAAATGGTATGTCCATTATATTTTTGGACACTTCTTACAATGTATTGACTTTTTCTTGTATTTCTTACAGCATTTCTTCTTTTTGCAGTTAAAATTGCAGTCCAAATCAATGGCAATAAAAGAGTCAAACGAACTGTCTATTTCTGTGCTTCGCTTCATTATTTAGAATAATTCTAAACAAAGGTAGTTAAATTTTTATCAATGAAAATGAATCTATTAAAAAATCTCTTTTGCTAAGCGAAAAGTATTTGCGTGTGCCTCTACAATATCCTTAATCTTCTCGCTATAGCCCCCTCCCATTGTGCATACAATTGGAAGATTTAGTTCTTTTGCTCTACCCAAAACAATGCGATCCCGTTCTTTGCATCCGTTTCGAGATAGTGACAAACGTCCTAGTTTATCAGTAGCCAAAACATCTACTCCACATTGAAAAAAAATGAACTCTGGAGTGAACTCAGAAACTATTTGGTCCAGAGAATTTTCTAAAACTTGCAAATACTGTTTGTCATCTGTTCCATCCTCCAATGAAATATCTAAATCTGAAAGTTCTTTTTTTAAAGGGTAATTTCCTTTTCCGTGCATACTAAAAGTATATACCCTATCATTGTTTGCGAAAATTTCAGCAGTCCCATTGCCTTGATGAACATCTAAATCTACAATTAAAACAGAATCTATATGTGTTTCGTCCAATAGCCACTGGGCTGCAATAGCCTGATCATTCAACAAACAAAACCCCTCTGCTCGATTTGTATATGCATGGTGTGTGCCTCCAGCAATATTGAGAGCTATGCCACCATTTAATACACTACTTGCACACTCTTTTGTACCTCCCATAATACGTCTTTCCCTCTCGATTAACTCCAATGTATGCTGAAAGCCTGAGACACGCTGTTCTCGGGGTGTTAATTTTAAATCAAATAATTTCTCAATGTATTCCTTGGTATGAATCTTATACACATCCTTTGTTTCAATGAGAGAAGGCTGAAAAAAGTCACCTTTATCAGCAATTCCCTCATACAAAAGTTGCATGTGAAGTAGTTCATATTTATCCATTGGAAACTTGTGGTTTTCCGGCAATGGATGAACATAAGTATCATGAAAAGCGATTGACATTGACATTTATTGCAAGCGAGAAAGTGTGATTTTAAGTGAGAAAAGAACTATTTCTTCGTTGAGATCATTGAATTGATACCCTAACTTATTTGATTTGATCCTAGTATTAATGAACGCCAAACTAGCACCACCATTTTGACTAAAAAATTCATTTGACAAAGCAGCAGTATACATCTCCTCAAGAGTTTCGTCTGAATAATTATTGATTTCATTCAAATAGGTGCGTGCTTTCTTTGCATCAGAGGCATCCATTATATTTGCCAAAATTATTTTATGGTCTTCATCAGCACTTCCAATAAGTAAATATCCCAATTGATTGCCATGGTTGTCTCTCCCTCCATGAATTCGAATATTCTGCAAGCCCTCAAGAAGAATTGAGAACATACGATCAACGACAACTTTATGATCTCCAATGGAAGTTAAGTGCTCCTCAATGCTCTTAGATAGCGAACCAACCAACTCTTGTGAAAATGTACCATAATGTGATGCCAAGATGGTTCGAGACGTATCACTCACCAAAGCATCGTGTTGATCTTGGAATAAATCTCGAATAGTTGTTGCTACAGTAACACCCTTTACTTTTTTCATCACTTATAAATTTCAGGAGTTGTTTCAGCTCGGTTCTCAGCAAGATTCATTTAAGTGTACCTCTCTATTGTCAATAGATCGAGTGAACTTCTTCTTTAGATAACCGAAATCTACCAACACTATAAACACCAACGAATTTAACTAAAAAAAAATGGATTTTATTGGTATTCCTTTTGAACATCTTTGAATATTCGACTCACCGCAGGACAGACCTCCATATTGGCTCGTGTTAATTCTAAAATTTGAGTCATCCTTTTTCGATTCGTATGCGGATATTCTCTACACGCTTGTGGTCGGATATCATATATAAAGCAAGTATTGTCTTCTTGTAGAAAAGCACAAGGTGCCGTTTTTAAAACCCAATCACCATCACTATCTACCATTAAGTATTGATTTTCAAATTCTCGAGCAGAAACTTTAAATTTTTTCGAAATCCGCTGAATATCTACATTTCTGAAAATTGGACTCGTCGTTTTACAACAATTTGCGCATTTGAGACAATCAATGGTTTCAAATGTTGAATCATGCGCCTCATGAAAAATAGAATCTAATTTTTTTGGACGTTTTTTCTTAAGTCGCTTCACCAGTTTATCGAACGACTCCAGCTCTCCATCACGGTAATTGAGATCATCTCTATAATCCATTATACTTTATTAATGCAACATTTTTTTATTTCGAATTCCTTTTTTGACTTAACTAAGTTGAATTAAACCATACCTAATAGTCGGAGCAGAAAATAAATGATAAGAACAAGCACAACCACGCCAAGAAGCCAACTCAATAAACCACCAAGCAGTGTATTTAACAGGGTCAACAGCAATGCCAATAAAATAACCAATACAAGAATAACTACAAGGTCGAAAACATAAAATTCATCATTATTCAAAACAGTTGTATTTTCCTTTTTTTGTCTGCTAAAAGTGGTTCCATCGATTGGCAATGGAATGTCAACACCAATTTCTTCCACGGCCAAAGTTCTATCAATTACAGATGACCTATCAATCTCATCATCAATTTCATTCTCAGAACCTACAGCGTCGTATTCAGCATTTCGATGCATCCCATTGGATTTTACAACAGGCAAAACGACCTCTTTAACTCTACCACTGCTACTCACTGCAACACGACTGTGAACCGCTACAGTAGTTTTTTCCTCATCCGAAATGATTCTTTCCTTATTTCTGAAGACTCCTGTTGAATTAAGGTGAAATCCTCTGGTATACTTCCGTTTTGAAATAAAACGAATACTTGCAACATCCTTAGAGGTGGAGCAGGCTCCAAAAAGCATCATGGCAAGTACACTTAGAATAAGAAACGATGTGTTTTTCATAAATAAAATAGTAAAAAAATGCTGTTTTAATTCCCTTTTAA
>Ga0233396_1000199_pt1 | contig 30251 bp, 27 predicted proteins | sample 32DmetaG_FD_183169 | JGI IMG/M metagenome (GOLD analysis project Ga0233396, IMG submission 183169) | Seawater microbial communities from Monterey Bay, California, United States - 32D | ecosystem: Environmental > Aquatic > Marine > Coastal | place: USA: California | collected 2016-10-19 | reverse complement strand
AGTTCCAATTGATTTTATTTGTCTCGAACAAACAAGTCAACCTTTGTCACACTTTTAACGTTATGACTATAACAACTTTTGGTGTGCATCTTACCGTAAGAAAAAAATATAGTATTGTCTTTCTACTACTGATAGGGATTTCGTGTAATGGTCCTGATGGTGTTGAGAACGTTTTAGTGAAAGAGAAATCTCCTCAATACGACACGAATGTTTACTCTGCGAAAATCGATTCCCTTGGTATTGAATCTGATCTGGATTTGGAGCTCGTTGACTCAAATTATCGTGATGAGTTCCTAAATAATGTAAAAGGAATTGAACGCCAATATGGACCCCAATGGGATTTTTGCACATGTATCGTCAAGAACGATTCTATCAATAAAGCCTTTAAAAATTCAGGTTTAAGTGATGCGGATTTTTCGAATCTTATTGTTAGATTTGATCAAATAGAGAAGAGGTGTAAGGCTTTTTTGGTTCAGAACCCTCAAAATACGCCAGAGGAACGACGAAAACATGAAGAAAAAGTACGTTTGTGCCTCGAACAACAGGAACCTCATTCTTATTAATAAATATCAGCTATTGCTCAAATTTATGTACCAACCACTTTTGAGATTCGAATTCTAAAGTGATAAAACTTTTTTAAAATGATTAAAAATTATTTTTTACTTGCAGCAACATTATTCAGTACACTAGTCACAGTAGGTCAAACGAGAACAGCTTTTGTAGAAACGTTTACATCTTCAACATGTCCTCCTTGTGCCAGTGGAAACATTAATTTGGAAGCCGTATTGGCTGATCCCCAGAACGATGATAAATATGTTTCCCTTAAATATCAGATGAATTGGCCGGGAAACGGTGATCCATATTACACAGATGAAGGAGGAACTCGAAGAGGAGTTTATGGAGTAAGTGGTGTTCCAGACACACGTGTTGATGGCGGTGCAAATATTTTTACCGGAACTTTTGCGCAGTCTGATCTTGATGCGTCCTATATTGATCCTGCAAAGGCAAATATAACAGTTGTTTATGAGGTTAATGAAGCAGCAAAGACCATTTCAATTGAAGGAGATGTTGAAATGCTCGTAAATACGAATCCTGGAATGAGAATTTATTTGGCTGTTTTTGAATATTCGACGCAAAACAATGTCGGTACCAATGGAGAAACATCTTTTGAGCACGTAATGAAAAAAATGCTGCCTGGCGATGGGGGAGTTGTTATGCCTCCAATGTCTGCCGGTGATATTTATCATTTTGAGCAGACGTACCAGTTCAATGGGAATTACACATTGCCTGCGAGTGCTCAGAGTCAAACAAATCATGCGATTGAGCATTCAATTGAGGAATTTTCTGATTTGGGTGTTGCTGCTTGGGTTCAAACACTGAGCACACGTGAGGTGTATAACGCTCAATACGGCGTTCCTGGAACAGTTTCTGTTAATTCTAACCCAACAAATTCAATTGCGTCTGCAAAGATTTATCCAAACCCTACCTTATCCAATGCTATCCTTGCTATACAGACGGTAAAGGAACAGAATATAGCTATAGATATTGTTGATGGTTTGGGACAAGTAATTTCATCTGAACAACTATTGAATGTTCAAGCAGGAAGAACGACGCACAAAATGAATGTGTCGGATTTGAGAAAAGGTTTATATACCGTTCGCATTAGCTCGCCAAATGGGCTAATCAGTAAAAGATTGGTAATTAATTAAAAAAAAGCCCTAGAAGAAATCTTCTGGGGCTTTTCATATCATTTGAATTGGAGTAATTAATAATAAATCGCTCTTCTCACTTTTGTTATGTATTTCGCCATTCGTATTACTTGCTTCGTGTATCCGAATTCATTGTCATACCAGGCATAAATTACAGCATTTTTCCCATCTTTCGATACAATTGTTGCATTTGAATCAAAGACAGAACAACACGTATTTCCTATGATATCGCTGGATACCATCTCGGGGTCAGTTGCATAATATATCTGGTTAATTAATTCACCGTTTAGTGCTGCATCTCTCATTGCACCGTTTAATTCTTCCAGGGTTGTTTCTTTTCCCAACTCAAGATTAAGAATGGCCAAAGACCCATTTGGAGTTGGGACACGGACAGCATTTGCAGTTAATTTATCTTTTAAATCTGGAATAACTTTTGTCACAGCATTTCCTGCACCTGTCGAGGTTATCACCATATTTATTGCTGCAGACCGTCCTCTTCTCGGCTTTTTGTGCATGTTGTCCAATAAGTTCTGGTCATTCGTGTATGCGTGAACTGTTTCAATGTGTCCCTTCACAACGCCATAAGTGTCATTAATTACTTTTAAAACTGGCGAAATAGCATTTGTTGTGCATGAAGCGGCTGAATAGATGGTTTCATTATCCAAATCCAATTCCCCTTGGTTAATTCCATATACAATATTCGGAATCCCCTTTCCCGGGGCAGTCAAGAGTACTCTTGACACTCCATTTGCTTGTAGGTGTCTTGAGAGGGCTTCACGATTCGTGAATACGCCTGTATTATCGATGATTAGAGCATTGTTAATTCCGTATTGTGTGTAATCAATGTCTTCGGGTTTTTTACCACAAATCATTTTTACAATCTGGCCATTTATGATTAACGCTTCCTTTTCTGAATCAACTGCAACCGTCCCATCGAATGCGCCATGAACAGAATCATTTTTCAGCAATGCAGCTCGCTTTATAAGATCAGACTCAGAATTACTTCGTGTAACAATACCTCGCAATCGAAGTTGCTGTCCTTTACCTGCCTGTTTTATTAGCTCCCTTGCTGCGAGGCGCCCGATTCTTCCAAATCCATATAAAACAACATCTCTCGGCTCTGGTGCTACCGCATTTTCTAATTCAAAGCCTGACAATTTATTTTTGAGAAATTCTGTCGGTGATGAAAAATCCTCTTTTTCACTAAGCCATTCAGATGAAAGTTTTCCAATATCGAGTTTTGCCGGTGCAAGATTCAAATTCAATATCTCTTTTGCCAATAGAACACTCGTAAAGATGTCAACAGGTTTGTTTACAACTTTCTTTGAGTATGTGTGAAGTTTGAGAACTTCTGCTACCGTTACATCATTTAGATGATTTCTAAAAAACACCAATTCGATTCCTTGGTGGTAAAGAAGTTCACCTGTAATACTAGATAGCCTTACAGCAGCTCTTTCTTGTTCAATGTGCGAATTGAGTTCTTTCTCATAGTCAATCACAGTTTCCATTTTTAATTATTTAGTGGTTATAAATTATATATGATAAAAAAAAGCCCCCGTCAAATGATGGGAGCTTTCTATCTTATCCTAAGTAGGCTTTTAGCAATTTGTTTCGTGACGTGTGTCTCAGTCTACGGATTGCTTTTTCTTTTATTTGTCGAACGCGTTCTCGAGTCAAATTGAATTTGGCACCAATCTCTTCAAGTGTAAGACCGTGATTCATACCGATACCAAAAAAGAGACGAATGATCTCACGTTCTTTATCTGTTAATGTACTTAATGAACGTTCTATTTCTTTCTGCAATGATTCTGCCATTAGCGAATGATCTGCTTTTGGTGAATCATTATTTGCCATCACGTCCATGAGAGTTCCTCCGTCCTCGGATGTAGATAAAGGAGCATCCATTGATACGTGTCTTCCAGAAACGTTTAAGCTTTCTTTAATTTTATCTTCAGGAACCTCGAGAGCTTCAGCAAGTTCTTCTGCCGAAGGAGGACGTTCGAACTCTTGCTCAAGACGTGAGAATGCTTTATTAATTTTGTTGAGTGACCCAACTTGATTCAGTGGCAATCGAACAATACGTGCTTGCTCTGCTAGGGCCTGCAATATTGATTGGCGAATCCACCAAACAGCATAGGATATAAATTTAAATCCCCGGGTCTCATCAAATTTTTGTGCTGCTTTAATCAATCCCAAATTCCCTTCGTTGATTAAGTCAGGTAGTGTCAGTCCTTGATTTTGGTATTGCTTGGCAACAGAGACAACGAAACGAAGGTTCGCTCGTGTCAATTTTTCAAGTGCCAATTGGTCACCTTGCTTTATCTTTCTCGCCAATTCTACCTCTTCCTCAGCAGTTATCAATTCCTCTTTACCAATGTCTTGTAGGTACTTGTCTAATGACTGACTCTCTCGATTGGTAATTGACTTCGTAATTTTAAGCTGTCTCATATTCTTTCACTGATGCACTATTATACCGCTTAAGCGAATGCAAAGATACGATGAAAAGACCTTGTTATGCAAGAAAAAGAACAACTTTTATATTTTATTGTTGTTGTCAAAAATCATGCCTTAATTCAAGATCTATAGGCCAAACCCAATGTAGTCTTTTCTTCCACTTTCAGTAAGTATCTCCAGCAGTATACCACGATTTGCACCATTTAATTTTTTTGTCAATTGCTCAACAGTTTCTATTGACTCGTTGTTGACTTTTGTTATAATCATACCTTCTTTGAGTCCAAGTGACTTCAACTTTCCTGCATTCAAGGATTTGATTTTAACACCATTCGAAATGTTTAATTCTTTCTTTTCTTTGCTCGTTAGCCTTTCAAAAGAAGCGCCCAACGCGGTGTTTTTTGAAACTTCAGCCTTTGAAACCAATTTGGTTTGCCCGTCTTCATTTCTAAGCGTAATCATAATAACATTTTCTTTGCCATTTTGTTTGCGAATAGTTACTGAAAGCTGATCTCCCGGTCTACGTTTACCAACCTCTTCCTGAAGAGAGGCTACGGAGTTTACAACTTTAGAACCTATTTTTAAAATGACATCACCTTCTTTGATTCCAGCCTTTTCTGCACTCCCTCCATCAACAGTTCCACCAACAAATACACCTGAAAGGTTAGGCAATTTCTTATCTTCCATTAGTTCCTGTGTTATGTTTGAAATTTGAACACCTAGAAAACCTCTTTGAACAATACCATAATCGATTAGATCGCTCATAACTTTCTGAACTAGATTTACAGGAACAGCAAACGAATAACCTGTGTAACTGCCAGTTTGTGATGCAATTGCAGTGTTGATTCCGACCAGTTCACCATTAGTGTTTACCAGTGCACCTCCACTGTTTCCTGGGTTCACAGCGGCATCCGTTTGAATAAACGATTCTATTGAATTTATCTTTCCTCTTGATCGGTCAGACAATAAGTTGATATTCCGTGCCTTTGCTGAAACAATGCCAGCAGTTACTGTTGATGTTAGATTGAATGGATTGCCTACGGCCAAAACCCACTCTCCAATCTGCAATGCATCGCTATTTCCAATAGGCACTGGAATCAATTGAGATTCCTCTATTTTTAAAACAGCAATATCGGTTGACGGATCTGCTCCAATTAGCTTTGCTGCATATTTACGATTGTCGTTGAGGGTCACTTCAATTTCACTCGCATCTTCAATCACATGGTTATTGGTAACAATATATCCATCACTAGTTACTATGACACCTGAGCCTGAGCCTTGTCCATGTCGCTCAAACTCACGACCACCGGCACCAGGACCATAAAAGAATTCAAAAAACGGGTCGCGTTGGAATTGTGTTGTAACTACTTTGGTCGTGACATGAACGACTGAATTTACTGTAGTTTCGGAGGCCTTCACAAAGTTATTTGAAGATGCATCAAGAACACTGTTCATGCTTGTTGTGTGTACAAATCGATTTGATGGATCCAAGTCGATACGATTCAATTGACTCGTGTCAATTAGTTGATCGCCTGTCGTATCGAAAGTCAGAAATAGAGCCAATGGAATTGCTCCACCAATAAGTCCTAAACCAAGTGTTTTCAATTTGTTTTTCATTTTTTTATTTTATTATTTCTTTGAACAATAATAACGCCAATCGGTGAAAGTTTAATTGCTCTTTGCTGTTAAAGAATGTTAAGCAGTCGAATTGTTTATTTTTTGATTAAGATTAACTTTGTAGGTAGAATGAAAATTAGTTTTAGTAAATATCAGGGGACAGGTAATGATTTCGTAATGTTGAACAATATTGACGGGTCTTACGATGACCTTACTCTTGAACAAATAAAGTTCCTATGTAACCGCAGAATGGGCGTTGGTGCTGATGGTTTGATAAAAATTTCACCTCACGTTGATTACGATTTTGAAGTCGAGTACTATAACGCCGATGGAAGTCAGAGTTTTTGCGGAAATGGTGCCAGATGTTCTGTAGCTTTTGCAAAATACCTAAAACTTATCGAGGAAACAGCCTGCTTTAAAGCAATTGATGGGCCTCACACGGCTCGAATCACAGATGACATTGTACATCTTGATATGCTTCCAGTAACGTTTTTGGAGCGGATGGATATGGATTATGTTATTGATACCGGGTCTCCTCACTATGTTCGTTTTGTTGACGATAAAAACGAATTGGATATTGTTGATTTTGGTCAATCGATTCGATACTCTCCCAAATTCAAGGCCGATGGTATAAATGTTAATACTGTACTAGAGTTTGATGATTCCTCTATTGAGGTCGCTACATATGAGCGAGGAGTGGAGGATGAGACCTTGTCATGTGGAACTGGAGTAACAGCCTGCGTATTGGCTTTCATGGATAAATATAAGTTTTGTGATCGTACGGTGTCTGTGAGCACAAAAGGTGGTCAACTGTCAGTGTATGCAAGAAGAGATGCTGAAAGTTTTAGTGAAATAATTTTGGCAGGACCCGCAAAAAAGGTGTTTGATGGAAGTGTTGAATTATGAAATAGACCTTACTGCGATTCTCCCTTTTGAATTGCATACCTTCGATTCTGAGAGGTGTTTTTTGTGGGTTTTGTATGCAGATAAAATACCACCACATGTTGGAATTTCTTCTAACAACTGCTATTTCAGTCTGAAATACAATGGTAAAGACGAGTACCTTCATGTGGACAATGTTCTAAAACTTCTCGAGCAAAAAAAAATAAAAACTTTGCTCTTTGAATTGACTGAAACCATTTCTGCCGGGTCAATAGCAGAGCATTTTTCTGCATATTCAAAGACAAAAACTGGTCACATCACCTGTTTACACCCCGTGAAAGAAACTCTGCATTGTAATAATGTTCAGACGCTGAAGGAGTTGCTTTCTGCTTTGAATAACGCACAACGGATTGGATCAGTGAAAGGAATCAATATTGATGATACCTTTCAAGGAATTATCGATTACAGTCTCCAAGACATTCACGATCGTCTAAGACACCTGGAAGATGCCTGATTTATTTCTTCGTCCGATGGTTTTATCTGATGCCCTTCTTGTTAAAGAATGGGAAAATGATCGATCTAACTGGTCTGTTAGCGGTAACGATTCAGATTATTCGTTGGATGAAATAAGGAGTTTGGTCGATTCTCTGAAAGACATAAAAACAGCAAAACAAGCACGTTATATGATAATTGACTCGGATGAACAACGTTCACTCGGTGCAATCGATTTATTTGATATTGACTTTTTAAATGCCTGTGCATTCGTAGGTATTTTAGTTGCTAAATCACAAGATCGAAACAGGGGTTTTGCCGAAAACGCATTGAGATTGCTTGAGGAGATTTGCATCAAAGAGCTAGGGATTGATGTCCTTTACGCAAAGGTTTTCACTTCAAACCTACCAAGTGTGCGACTTTTCGAAAAAAGAAGTTTTATTAAAAAGAGGTTAATGCCTGCGGCAGAATTGAATAATGGTCAGTATATTGAAACTCAAATATTTGAAAAATGCTTAAAAAATTAGTTCTATTTGGCTTTATTTCACTTCTGGGCCTTGCTTTGATGAAGTTCGATAAAATACAAGCCTTATTTAGCGAAGACATTATACGAACCTCAAATACAACACAAACAAAACTCCTGATTCGAACTGATCCAACTTTTACCGAATTGCTTGATTTACTTAAAATAAACGGAGTTATAAAGGATATTGAGGCAGTTCGTCGAGTGGCGAGAGAGCAAAATATAGATACAATACATTTTTCAGGTGGTAAATACTTGATTTTGTCAGGAACTCGGATCAGAGACCTAATTACAGGATTTCAAAAAAATGACAATGGGTTGGGTAGAAATGAAATCAAGGTCAAAGTACTATTTAACAATTGCCGTGATGTCTACGATGTTGGTGCAGCGATAGAAAAATGCATTGTTGCCGATAGTGCACAAATTGTGGAAGAATTATTAAACCCCAGCACTCTAGAGAAATATGATTTAAATGCCAATCAAATTGCGGCATTATTTTTGCCTAAGCAGTACGAAATGCCATATGATACTGATGCGCAACAATTTGTTTCATTTATGGGGGAGCAATTTGATAGTTTTTGGACGAGTGAGCGTGAATCAAAAATGAAGTCAATTGGACTGAATAATCCATCCGAGGTTTCTACATTAGCGAGTATTGTATTCTCTGAACAAGGAAAGGTAAATGAGGAATGGCCAATTATTGCGAAGCTCTATTTGAATCGATTGAACAAGGGAATGAAATTGCAGTCTGATCCCACGTTTAAGTTCTGTTGGGGAAATGAATTGAACAACGTGCAGCGTTTAACGAACAGGCATAGAGACATTGATTGCCCGTACAATACATACAAAATAAACGGTTTACCACCGGGACCGATATGCATTTCGCCTGCAGCAGTATTGGATGCAGTTTTAAACCCAGCACCAGTTGATTGGGTTTACATGTGCGCCAAACCAGATTATTCGGGAGAGCACAATTTTACGGCATCGGGAAGAGAACACATCAATAACGCCAATAACTACCAAAGTTGGCTTAAAAATGAACTTAAAAAGTAAAATCAATGAGCGAATTAAAGCGAAGATCATTTTTTAAATTGGGCCTTGCAGGACTTTTTCTTAGCGTATTAAAGCCCTCGAAGGCGTCGAATTATCTGGAAGAAACCTTTGGTGAAAAACGAAAAATAGTTCCAATCGAACCTATCGTAATATCCACCTGGAAACATGGTGTTGATGCAAATGCTGCTGCTTGGAAGGTTTTGGGGAGTTCAGGCAGAGCTTTGGATGCTGTCGAAGCTGGCGTTCGAATTACAGAAGCTGATATAAACAATCGAAGTGTTGGCATCGGAGGTCGACCAGATCGTGATGGTCATTTAACATTAGATGCCTGCATAATGGATGAGAACTCCAATTGTGGAGCTGTGGCTTGCTTAGAGGGTATTGATCATCCAATATCTGTGGCAAGAAAGGTTATGGAAGAAACCCCGCATGTGATGCTTGTGGGAAAAGGTGCAAAAGCATTTGCATTAAAACAAGGGTTTCTAAAGGTTAAAACACCTTTGAAAGAGGTGAAAAAAGAATGGAAAGAGTGGAAGAGGGATGAAAAGGCCAAGTTGAAACATCCTGAGATTAACAATGAGAATCATGATACAATCGGAATGCTGGCTCTCGATAAGGAAGGAAATCTCAGTGGTTCATGTACAACAAGTGGATGGGGTTACAAATTGCCAGGTCGAGTCGGTGATTCTCCGATTATCGGAGCTGGACTATTTGTTGATAATGAGGTAGGTGCCGCATGTGCCACAGGGCTTGGAGAGGCCGTTATAAGGATTGCAGGAAGTCATACTGTTGTTGAATTAATGCGTCAAGGGTTTACTCCACAGGAGTCTTGTGAAATGGCTGTTGAACGTATCATCGCCAAGCACGAAGACTTGACAGGCCTACAGGTAGGCTTTTTGGCGCTTGATAAATTTGGTAATGTCGGAGCGCACTCTGTTTATTACGGTTTTAACTATGCAATTCAAACCGCTAAAATGGAAAAAATGATTGATGCGAGTTATGATCGAAATTGGTAGGTAAATGAAATATATTGTTCTAATTGTTCTATTTGTAATGGGTCAAAAAGTCTATACACAAAAAATTGATAGCATAGAATGGTCCTTTTTTCATCCAAAAAAAATACAATGGATGGATCTAGGATCGTATGGCTCTGTCCAAGAGGCATTCATCGAGAACGGTGAAATGCCAGACCCATTCTATGGCACAAATGAAAATAAATTCAGCTGGTTTGAAGAGCAGCCATGGGAGTTTAAGTCAATTATAACAATTGAAGAAGAGCAACTAAATTATGAATTTAATGAATTGTACTTTGGTTCGGTCGATACTTATGGAAGTGTTTTTGTAAATGGAACGAAGGTTTTGGTATGTGAAAATGCCTTCATACCACATTCAGTTCAAATAAAACCCTACTTAAAAGTTGGTGTCAATGAAATAACTGTTGTGATTACTCCGCCTGTATTATATCATGCTGAAATGTGGAAAAATAAGAGTTACCAGCTTCCTGCACCAAATGATGTTCACGATGTTGCAATTGCGCCATACACGCGTAAACCACAATATCAGTTTGGATGGGATTGGGCGCTTCGTTTGAATACTATAGGATTCAACAAGCCTGCAGCACTTCACTCGTATAATGAAAATCGAATTATAAATAAAAGTGTAAAGATTTTAGCGATTAGCGAATCCGAGGCGACTATAGAGTTTATGTTAGAAATGGCTGTCGACCGCCTAGCGAATTATAGTTGGCAAGGAGAAGGGCTCCAAAATGAGATGGTCGCTTTAAATAACGGTCAAATGACACGCGTCATAAAAGTGAAAAATCCAAAGCTTTGGTGGCCGCGCGGGCATGGAGAACAAAATATTTATGATCAAAATATTTTACTATATACTATTAATAATCAGGTAATTGATAGTTGTAAATTAAAGTATGGGATTAAGACATCAGAGTTGATCCAAGAGAAAGATGAGTGGGGTACTAGTTATTACTTTAAAATCAATGGACGTCGTATATTCTCAAAAGGTGGTGACTACATTCCGCAAGATATATTTCCGGCTCGGGTGACCGATCAAGCTATTGTTAGACTTGTTGAGGATATGGCAGAGTCGAATTTTAATATGATTCGTGTCTGGGGAGGCGGATATTATCCGGATGATATTTTCTATGAAACCTGCGATCGACTTGGACTGATGGTTTGGCAAGATTTTATGTTTGCCTGTTCAATGTATCCAGGAGACGATGAATTTATTGCAAATGTTACTAATGAGTTTGATTATCAAATCCCCAGAATTGCTTCTCACCCGAGTGTAGTTCAATTCAATGGCAACAATGAGGTAGAAGTTGCATGGGGCAATTGGGGGTTTCAAATAAAATATGGACTTTTTGGGAAGACGGCGCGCGAGATTGAGTCTTCATATGATCGTTTATTTAAGGGGCTTGCTCCTGAAATGGTAGCACGTTATACAAATATCCCGTACATACATACTTCTCCCTTGAGTAATTGGGGGAAAATGGAGCTTTATAATCATGGCTCCCAGCACTATTGGGGTGTGTGGCATGGAAATGATCCATTAGAAGATTTTGGTAAAAAAATTGGTCGTTTTAATGCAGAGTATGGATTTCAGAGCTTTCCAGAATATACAACTTTGTCTTCATTCTCTAAAAAAGAAGAGTGGGATTTAAATGCACCCGTAATGAAGCACCATCAAAAAAGTTATGTGGGGAATTCCATGATTTTAAAGCATGCAAAAAAGCTATTTGGAACACCAAAATCGTTTGAAGATTTTGTGTATTACTCACAATTGACTCAATCAATTGCAGTGAGCATGGCCGTGGCAGGCCACCGAATTGATGCGCCAAGGTGTGGCGGTACACTGTATTGGCAAGTGAATGATTGTTGGCCAGCGCCGTCTTGGGCAAGTCGTGATTATTTCGGGAATTGGAAGGCGTTGCAATACCGAATCAAAGACGATTACAAGGAAGTTACTGTTGTCGAGAAGTTTAATAGTATAGATGATGTTGACTATTACTTGGTGTCCGATGTTGTTGACACCTTTGATTGCAATATTCGCTGTACAATCTATGACTTAAAGGGCACGAAGATAGATCAAATAGTAGTTCAAAATACAACTGTAAATGGCCAAAAATCTCTTCCACTAAATGTATTGTCGGAAAAGCAACGAGGAAAAAAGAACGTTCATCTCGTATTCGCTTGGAACGATCATCTTGGCATAGAGCACAAGCGCTCCTTTAATATTCTCTCAAAAAGGTATTCCAAAGCATCCTCAGGAGATGTAGAAATGACAATTGAGAGCATCAACCCATCCGATAAATCGCTTGTCTTGCGAATCAATAATGAACGTTTTATACGTGATGCATGGATAACAAGTGATCAGACTGGAGTAAAATTCAGCAAAAATTTTATGAGTCTGATTCCTGGACAACATCGAATTGAGGTAAAATACTCTGGCGATGTGGCCCCAGATGAGTTTGATATCAAGTGGTTATAAGACTATTAAAAACTTCTTAAAAGTCCTGATTCGGCTCCTGTTAGCGCGAGACCTAACATGTCGTAAGGGACTGCATTTAATATTAAATCAGAACATTCTGTATCAACCACTCCTTTTAAAAATTCTTTTGTGTATTCTTTCTTGTCATTTTTACTCATGTCAGACATATCATCTTCCATTTTTCGAAAAACATTAAGTACACATGCAGCAACTTCTTCATCATCCATTGAATCTTCTAGGTCATCAAGCTCCATCAATGAAAGTGAACTGTTCAGCCCACCTTCCTTTAAACAATTACAGATTGAATCTGCATGGTTAACAGGATCAGAACCACAACTTGCTGTCAACATCAACAAAGCGAAAGAAATCGTTACAAAGACAAAATTTTTCATAATAAGCGTATTTTTATCTAAAAATAAGAAAATTCCTTTTAACGCTGTCAATTCGAATGGTGGCTTATGTTTGTTCCTTTTAATTTTGAATATACTACCATGGTATCTATATTTGTGCCATGAATATTAATGAAGAAATTCAAACTAAGTTCACCAGTCCGCAGAGCAGAGCAGCTATAAATCTCCGATACACATCTAATTTGATCGGTACAAAACAGGGGGTTTTTATGTCTCAGTTTGATTTGTCCATGCCACAATTCAATATATTGCGGATTCTAAGAGGGGCAGCGGAGGCTATCACGGTAAACACGGTAAAGGACCGAATGATAGAGAAGTCGCCAAATACTACTCGATTAATGGACAAACTCATAGCGAAGAATTTGATTTCTCGTGAGAGATGTGCATCGGATGGTAGGGTGATATATGTAAAAATAACAGCTTCCGGCCTAGAACTTTTAAAAACTATCGATGCTGCTCTTAAAGAACAAGAAAATATCTTAGTCCCACCAATAACTGATGAGGATGCAGATCAATTAAGCGAACTACTCGATAAAATAAGAAATGCATCAAGAGGTTAAAGTTAGTGGTAAGTTAAAAGAAGCCTATACGGTAGAGACATCCTCGCGTTTGCACTATTTGTTGGCAGATCAGTCAATCTCCGACGGCGGATTGGATTTAGGGCCGACACCTACTGAACTTTTGTTAACGTCATTGATTAGCTGTAAGCTGATTACAATGAAAATGTATGCAAAACGGAAAAACTGGGATTTACAGAATGTGTTTATTGAACTTCAACTCATTGATAATAAAGACAAAGCCCAAATCAATAAAACAGTTCAATTTGAAGGTTCACTCTCAGAAGAACAAAGGCAGCGTTTGATTCTTATTTCGGAACGTTGCCCTATTGTCAAGATGTTAAAAAACTCAATTGAATTTAAGCTCTTATAGCACATGCGTTTTCTCCTCATATTTCTTCTTTTGTCATCTTTAAACCTACATGCTCAAAGTATCTCAGGTAGAGTTATGGATGCTGATAGCCCCCTTGAATTTGCATCTGTCCGATTGTTTGACTCTAAAGATTCAACAGTGGTTGCTGGAATTTACACCAATCAAGATGGTACTTTCAAACTACGAGCTATAAACAATGGAAACTACTTCCTGAAAATTTCATTTACCAATTTTTCAAGCTTTACACTCAATCCACTTCTTATTGAGGATGGACAGAGTCGAGATCTCGGGATTGTAAAACTTGAAATTAGTGAATCCCTTCAACTTGATGATATTGTTGCGACCGGTTCATTGGATGTTTTAAAAGCTGGTATCGACAAAAAGATATACAATGTGCAGGACGATATCGCAGTAAGAGGAGGCACTGTCAATGATGTTTTAAACAATATTCCCTCTATTGATATTGATCAGAACGGAAATATTAGCTTAAGAGGTGATGGGAATGTCACGATTTTGATTGATGGCCGCCCAAGTGGCCTCGTACTAGGAGATGGACAGAACCTATTAGATGCCCTTCCAGCAAATTCAATTCAACGTATTGAAGTTGTAACGAATCCCTCAGCAAAATACGACCCCGATGGGACCTCTGGTATAATCAATATAGTGATGAAAAAAAATAAATTAAAGGGCTTTAATGGAATAGTCTCCTCAACGCTCGGTGGTGCATCATTTACATCCGGTCAGCAATTTGAAGCGAATGTGGCATTAAGCTATCGTAACGAACGATTTAATCTTTATACAAATTATTCGTACAACCAGTTTCGTGGATTTCGAAATTACCTAAGCACTCTCGAACGTGAGGTAGTTTCAGACAGTACGATTGTTCTTGAACAGGATAGAATTGGTACTGATTTTAAAGAGGGGAATACATTTGTTCTCGGAACCGATTATTTCATCAATAACAATCATACAATTGGTTTTTCAGGAACATTTATAAATGGTTTTCGTGAGCGAACAGGAGATTTAAGCAACCAATTGTTCGACGGAAACAAAGCAATTGTTGATCGTTGGGATCGATTGTCTCGTGACCCACGCAGGAATAAAAATTTGGACTTGAATTTAAATTATGGATGGAAATTAAAAGAGAGTAAAGGAGAGTTGTCAGTCGTTGTTTATCAATCAATCGGAGAGAAGGCAATAGAAGGTTTCTATATTGAAAATTATTTGAGTGCCAATGGAAGTCCTACTTCACAACAACCGTTATATCAGCAGTTGAGAAATGATCAGGTTAGTTCACTTACGACAGCTCAAATTGACTTTAGTTATATTTTAAAAGAAATTAATGCACGCATCGAAACCGGATCAAAGGCAATTTTGAACTCAGAAATCCTTTCTACAAGCTCACAAACTTTAGATACCTTGAGCGGTCAATATTTAGAGGATACTGTTGCGAACTTTGATTACCAATACAATGGTGCAATATATAGTGCGTATGGTATTTTTGGCCAGGAGATAGGAAATTTTAAGTACCAGATTGGACTCCGTGGAGAATTCGCACAGCAAGATCCGGTTCTTATTGGAGACTCGAATAACTACACTAACACCTATAGAAACGTTTTCCCATCAGGACATCTTAAGTACAAATTCAATGATAAAACCGAGTTGGGTCTGAGTTATAGTAAGCGAATCAATCGCCCGCGCGCAAGACAACTGAATCCGTTTACGAGCTATGCAGATCCTTTCAATCTGAGAAGTGGAAATCCAAATTTGGAACCAGAGTATATCGACTCATACGATTTTAGTTACTCTTACACGTCAAAGAAATTAATTGCAACATTCAGTATGTTTTATAGGAGGACACGCGATGTTATAAATCGAGTTAAGTTTTATAGAGAAAACAATACAGCCATTGTAACCTATGGAAACATTGATAATAGCGAGAGTACAGGTTCAGAACTTGTCTTGATTTATAAACCGTTCAAATGGTGGAAAAACACCATCTCGTTTAATGGCAATTACATTGTATATACAAATTCAGATCCTGAGACGGATTGGAACAATAGTGGAGTCAATTGGGGATTTAAATACATCGGTAGTGCTGACTTCTGGGATAAAACTGCGACGGTTCAGATAAATGCAACTTATCGTGCACCGCGTATATCTCCCCAAGGTATTGTACAACCTCGGACAGGAATTGATATTTCATTTGAAAAACGATTGTTGAATAAGAAATTATCAATTGGAACGAGGGTCACAGATATTTTTGATACACGGGGTTTCGATTTGGAGTTGATTCAAGAGGGGGTTCGACAGGTAAGTCAATACAAGTGGTTGACAAGACGTTTTTTCATTACTGCGTCATTCAAGTTTGGGAAATACGAAAGTAGCAAGAAACTAAAACCTACCTCCCAAGGAGGCATGGGGCTTTAATTGATTCTCTAAGTTGGAAAAATTCTGCGAACCTCACCTGGTTTAAGATCTTGAAGCTGAACTGATCCCATTGCAGTGCGTATCAAGCGGAGGGTTGGAAAACCGATTGCAGCAGTCATTTTTCTCACCTGTCTATTTTTTCCTTCTGTGATCTTCAATTCAATCCATGACGTCGGGATGTGAAGCCTTGTCCGTATCGAAGGAACTCGCTCAGGAAGGTCTGGTGGTGCTATTGTTTTGCAGAGCGCTTGGTCGACTTTGTGTTTCTTTCCTTTGTGATTGATTTGGATTGTTCCAGAACATAATTTTTCAACTGCTGTTTTTGTTATTGATCCTTCTACTTGTACCCAATAGGTTTTGTATTTATGATTTTTTGGATCAAGGAGTTGTGTTTTGTATTGATTGTCGTTTGTTAATAAAAGTAGGCCTTCACTGTCTTTATCCAAACGACCGATAGAATAAACATCTTTGGGAAAAGTATACAAATCACCAAGTAACTGATCGCTTTCTTCACCCGTAAATTGACAGAGAAATCCATAGGGCTTATAGAGTGCGAAGTAATCTCTATTTGTTACTTTTTCCGACATGTATATATAAATGCCGGTGGAAAGTTTTTTGTTGTGAACTTGATTGAGACATCATTAAAGATAGCCTTTAATAGTTTCTTTGATTGGAGCGAATACTGAAACTGCATGTAAATTCCAGCTGATTTCAGAACCTTGTGTGACACATTAACAACATTGTCTCTAACAGTTTCTGGAAATACCATTAGTGGCAGTGATGAAACAACAGCATCTATTTTCTTTCCATCATGTATATACTTCTCTAAATGTTCAGCAGAGTCATGAATGATGGTCACACGCGGATCATTAATTCTCGTGTTTAATGAATCGTAAAATTCATCATTCAGTTCAAAAACCAATAATGATGCATCTGGAGCCATTCGATCAATAATCATGTCTGTGAATACGCCACATCCAGGACCGAGTTCTATGAGTGATTTTGAACGTATAAAATCAATATTTTCTAGCATTTTCTCGCCAAGAAACCTTGAGCTAGGCCGAATGGAGCCAACCATTTGTCTGTGTTTGAAAAATTGTTTTATGAAGCTACGTTTGGAAATCATTCACCTTATTTGGACACTAATTTACCGTTATTAATGACTCCAACAACGAACCCCTTCATCAGTTTTTCAACATATGGCGTGTTATGTGTGCTCGAAAAGATATCGTCGTTCTTAAATTTCCATTCTTTTTCGGGTTGAAAAAGTGTCAAATCTGCAGTTGTTCCAATTTCAATCGACTGTTGATCAAGACCTAAGATAGTTCTCGAATTGTGCGCTAAAGCATTAATTACAGACCCGAGTTCGAACTCATCTGCAATGTTAAGTGAGGCGTAATTTGTCTGGAGGCCGATTGTTCCATATGCAGCCAAATCGAACTCTATATCTTTCTCTTCTTTATTGTGAGGACGATGGTCAGTTACAATTGTATCAATTGTACCATCTTTCAGACCTTTCCAGAGCGCTTTGCGATCATTTTCAAAGCGCAATGGAGGTAAAACTTTGAAATTTGTGTCAAATCCGAGTACTGCCTCCTCGTTGTAAATTAAGTTGACTGCATGAACATCTGCTGTAACATTGAATCCTTTGGCTTTTGCCTTTCTTATTAAATCTACTCCTTCAGCAGTTGATACTCCTGTTAAGTGTAAGTTGCCATTGGTGTATTCGACCAATCGGATATTTCGTTCAATCTCGATGATTTCTCCAATTGATGCGTCAGCTTTGAGTCCCGTCTTAGTGGACGCAATTCCTTCGTTTACAACCCCCTTGCCAGCGATGTCATGATTTTTAGAAAAACCAACAACTGTTCCTCCAAAATTACGTGAATAGAGCAGTGCACGGTACATTATTCCTGAGTGACAAGGGTTGATATCGTCGGAAAAAAGTTGCACACCATTTTGATACATGTCGTACATTTCTGACAAGTTTTCTCCATTCATACCAACTGTCAATGCACCAATCGGGTGCGCACTTGTTACATGCCCATTTGATTTGAGTTGAATGTATTGTATTTGACTTTTACCGTCGACTACTGGATCGGTTACTGGTAGAACTCCTACATGAGTATATCCACCAAATGCAGCTGCATTAAGTCCCGAACCTATGGTTTCTTTATGTTCCATTCCTGGATCGCAAAAATCAGCTTTTAATTCAACCCAACCCATAGAAACGTGGAGTCCCTCTTTTTCGATACATGAAAGATCCTTTTTGTCTATTGATTCAGCAATTTGAGTAATTGTACCATCTTCGATAAGTAAATCCATTGTCTTACCGTCAAAGGAGGAGTTTTTGTCGATAATTTTTGCCTTTTTGATAAGAATGTTCATCTGACTATATTATTTAAATATTCGGACCAAAACCATTTCGCTAAACACAAAAATAAGCGTTAAAACAATACAAATTTTCCAATACGAAAATGGTTTGCCAATATTTTCTGTTGATAAAGCACTTTTGCTGCTAATCTCATTGTACTCAAATTCAGTCCCGGCGAACATCTTCTGCACTTCTTTTGGACTGTAATAATTTAATTTTGACTCACTGCGATTGTAATTCAAACTGATCGATCCGAGTATTTTGTTACTTGCAATCAAAAAGTTACCTGCTAGTAGTTGCGTGAAATTATCCATCTTATTAATTGTAAGGTACTTAACACCGCCAATTTCATTGATTTGCGGAATAAAATCAAGCCCATTTCCTTTTAGATGTATTGCATTTTTTGAATCATTTTTTTTAAATAGTGGAAATTGTGCATCACTACCAATATCAATGGCAAGGGGCTGCTTTCTTTTTGATAATTCTGCTGATCTCAGCAAAATAGTCGTAAAAAGAGCATCCCGAGAAAAATTCCCGAAGTCTTCATGTATTGAACTGTAAAACATAAAAGCATTTCCTTTTGATTGACAGTAGGAGAGTAGGGGCAACCCATTTTGTAGGATGATTAAGTCCGTCGAACGTATATTTGATTTGATTGCTCGGAAGGTCGAAGACACACTTGGTAAATTCAAATCTTTTGGTTTTGACTCAAAAACCCCATCAAAAAATGGATCGGCATAATTCAATGTTTTTATTCTATTTCCAGAACGAACCGTTTCCCCAAGAAGAGGAAGCTGATTTTTCGAAAGTAAAACATTCCAAGCCTTTAAGTTAGGTGTTTTCCCAGGAAATAGTGTTACTGAACCGCCTGTGCTCATGAATTCATTTAAATACATTCCCAACCCTGAAGAAATCGTATTCACCCCATTAATAATTACGATGTCTTGTTGTTTAAAGTCTTCTTTAGTGACCTCTGTGCTCTTTTTTATTTGAGTATTGTAAAAGTCATTTATTTCATAAACGATATGTAGGCCGGTAATCGCATCCTCTCCGTCTATAATAAATACATTGCTATGTTCCTCAACTTCGTAAGATATATAATAGGTGTCATCAAAAAGAACATGCTCATCAACTACATTGATTTCCCCTTTTTTAACTCCAGCTGATTTGTCTGTGAAAGAAACAGCTGTTGTCGTTGTTCTCTGACTTGGAACATCAATAAACACTGTTTTTTCATAGGACTCAATTTTTATTTTAAGTTCGAGGTTTTCAATTGACTCATCTTGGAAGTTGGCAACTCGAATATTTAATTCTTTACTTGTTCCAATCTGATGAATTGGTGAGGTAAACCAGACTGAATCGATACAAACATTCCCTTTTTTTTCTGGAATCAAGCGTGTTGGGAAATAAGTAGTATTGTCTTTGGATGGATTAATTTCTTCAACACCAGCCCTTTGAAAATCACTAAAAATAAAGTGATTTACTCGAGTTTTGGTTTCGGCTCGAAGGTCTTTTAAAACTTCCATTTGCCAATCAAGAACCTTCGATAAACTTCGTGGAAGAGGACACAATTGAATCTCATCAATTTTTTCAAATGCCTGCCTTCGATTAAGTAGGCGCTCTTCACGCCCTGACATTTCATTTGTACCTATTAAAAATCGAGTATCCATTGCAGATGACTCAATAATATCCTTCACTTTCTCTCGCGCTTCAGACAACAATTCACCCTCCGGCCCGTGCGCCTGCATGGAGAACGAATTGTCGATATAAAAGCAGAGAATTGATTTTTTGGAATCCAAACCTTCCTTTTCCGTGGGGAAATATGGTTGCGCAAATGCAATCACTATAAATATAAATGCCAGAAGACGCATGGCAAGAATCAATAGATGTTTTAGTCGTTGTGTAGATCTTGTTTTCTGATCTACATGCTTTATAAAGCTTAGGCTAGAGAAATAGAGAGTTTTGTACTTTTTAAAATTAAATAAGTGAATGATGATCGGAATCGCCAGCACTAGGAGCGCCCATAGGAATTGAGGGTACAAAAACTTCATATTTCAAAGATAACCGAAATATGAACTCTCAATTAGAAATGGTCATTATAATTTCGATTGTTAAGAATTAGGTTTCAAAAACACCGATTCCAAAAAGAGCAAAGTCATATTTTGAGGGATCTTTAGGATCTAGTTCTCTAAAAACCGTCATGATTTCTTCCAATGCTTTCCAATCGTTTTGTTTGCGGGTTTTGATTTCAAGGTTTTCTGCCCATCGCGCTGTATGAACATCCAACGGAATGCACAATTCAGATGGCCGTATTGATTTCCAAATACCCAAATCTACACCACAATTGTCTTTCCGGACCATCCACCTTAAAAACATATTTATACGCTTGGCAGCGGAGTTTTTTAGAGGATTCGAAATGTGTTTTTCAGATCTTTTTTCATGGTCAGTTTCGAGGAATGCTTCGCGAAAATTGATGATTCGACCCTTGATTCCTGGAAAAGATTGATGTGGAGAAAAAACCGCCTCAAGACTACCGTGGAGAGTATAGATATTACGAAGGCTTCGAAAAAAGAAATCCAAATCAGTTCCGTTAAACGTTCTATGTACAAATTTTAATGGTTTTTTAGATTCATAGTTCATGACAAATTCGTGCGGTGTATTTCCCATAAGCTCAATTAATCGTTCACCATTTTTGATGATCATTTGGCGCTTACCCCATGCAATTGTTGCAATTAAGAACCCCACAATTTCAATATCTTCTTTTTTATGAAAACCATGAATAAGACGAATGGGATCTGTTTTTACAAACTCGATGGTATTGTATTGATTTACTTTAAAATCTAAGTACTCTTTTAATTCATTCGTGTTCATGAGTGATAATCTTCTGTAAAACTGTACTTAAAATTGTATTTAAGAAGAAACAGGCTTTTTATTCTAGAATTAACCCATCACGCATCGTGAGCTTTCGATCAGTCATATTCGCCAATTCCTCATTGTGTGTTACAATAATAAACGACTGCTTTAATTCATTTCTCAAACGAAAAAATAACTGATGAAGTTCGTTTGAATTTTTGCTGTCCAAGTTCCCAGATGGTTCATCTGCAAAGATAACATCTGGACGGTTGATCAGTGAACGAGCTACTGCAATCCGCTGCTGCTCTCCTCCAGAAAGTTGGTTAGGCATGTGTTTCGCACGGTCTGCCAACCCCAGTAGATCGAGCAATTTCCCTGCCTCAGTAGTGGCGTCTTTGTGATTAAGTCCTTTAATCAAAGCGGGAAGTGCGATATTCTCCAATGCGGTGAATTCCGGGAGCAACTGATGAAATTGAAAAACAAATCCAACGGATCTATTTCTGAAGGCCGATAATTTTTTTGCAGAGAGGTTGAAAGGATGAATACCGTTTATGATAACTTCACCTTGGTCTGGACGGTCAAGTGTTCCTAGTATTTGTAAGAGTGTTGTTTTTCCAGCTCCAGATGCTCCAACTATTGAAACCACCTCACTGTCCTGAATGCTCAGGTTGATTCCCTTTAATATTTGAAGGTCATCGTAAGATTTTGTAATTCCACTAGCTGTTAACATGTTATTTTTTAAGATTAAGAGAGTGACCCATTTTATCTCGTTTCGTTTTCAAATACAATTCGTTGTGCTTATTGCTTTCAATCTCAAGTGGAACATTTTCAACTACCTCAAGTCCATAACCAATTAATCCGGTTCGTTTGGTAGGGTTGTTTGACATTAATCGCATTTTTGAAACGCCGAGCGAGCGAATAATCTGCGCACCGATCCCATAGTCGCGTTCATCACCTTTGAATCCTAACTTTAGATTTGCTTCAAGCGTATCATACCCTTCCTCTTGGAGTTTGTAGGCTTTCATTTTGTTTGCCAAACCAATTCCACGTCCCTCTTGGTTCATATAAACGATTACACCTTTACCTTCTTTTTCAATCAGTTGCATTGATTTTTGAAGCTGCGGACCGCAATCACATCGGCAAGAGCCAAATATATCTCCTGTCATACAAGACGAGTGTACTCGAATCAATATAGGCTCATCTTTCTCCCACGAACCCTTAACCAGAGCTAAATGCTCTTTCTCGGTGTTGGTTTCCTTAAACAAGTGCAAGTCAAAATCACCATCTAATGTTGGCATCCGTACATCAATTAAAGGCTCAACCAATGATTCGTTCTTTAATCTGAATTTGATTAAGTCTTCAATGGAAACAATTTTCATGTCAAATTTTTCCGCAATTTCCATCAGTTGCGGCAAGCGGGCCATGGTACCGTCTTCATTTAAAATTTCAACTATGACACCCGCTGGTTCAAATCCAGCCATTCTTGAAAGATCAATCGCTGCTTCAGTATGTCCTGCTCGTCTCAAAACACCACCTTTTTTTGCTCTTAAAGGAAAGATATGTCCTGGTTTTCCAAGTTCTTCAGGTCGTATTTCTGGATCAATGAGAGCTTGAACCGTCTTTGCACGATCACTTGCGCTAATACCTGTCGTACAGCCATGTCCTATGAGATCGACTGAAACTGTAAAAGGTGTTTCGTATGCTGCTGAATTTGACTGTACCATAAGGTCCAAACCCAAAGCGTCACAATGGTCTTCAACAATAGGAGCGCAAACTAGACCGCGACCGTGAGTTACCATAAAGTTGATAATCTCTGGCGTGATGTTACGCGCAGCAGTTAAGAAATCTCCTTCATTTTCTCTGTCTTCATCGTCGACAACAATAACAACCTTACCGTTTTTGATTTCCTCAATTGCTTCTTCAATTGTATTCAGCTTCACTTGCATCAATTCTTAGTTTTGCACAAAATTACTCCAAATATCTCACTTATATGATATTTGATGTATGAATAAATTTGTAGGATTAGTGTTCTAAAAAACCTCTTAGCTTTTCAGTAGATTTTTCCCAATTGTAGTTCGTTTTTACGTATATCTGCCCCTCCTTTGCAATCTTTTCTCTTAGTGCATGGTCTTCAAGTAGCAGCTTCATAGCTTCAATCAATTCTTCTTTTGTGTTTCCAACCAGTATATGTACGTTATGCTCTGCCTTGATTGCATTGTTTGCAAGATCTGTTGTAATACAAGGTGTTTGCATAGCCATCGCTTCGAGAAGTTTATTTTGCATCCCAGTGCCAATCATCATTGGAGCAAGAAATATCTTAGCATCAGCGTAAGAGGCTCTAATATCATCTACCCAACCTGTGAGCGTAACTTGTGAATTTGAATTCGCCAAATTTACAATAGAATTGTGTGGTTCAGCCCCGGAAACAAGTAAAGTAGCATCGGGGAATTCTGGCAATAAATGTTTTGTGATGTACTTTACAACATCGATATTAGGTGGATAATTCATGTTGCCGACAAAAACAAAATCATATTTCTCTGTTCGTTTTATGGCTTCAAAAAAATAGGTATCAATGCCATTCGGAATGCAATGAATCTTATCGCTGTCCGGATGGTTGATCAATTGTCTGTCTTGATCACTGATTATCGTTCTGAATTCAAAAAAGTCAAAGATGTGACGCTCGTAGTTCGCTAACCTTTTTGCTTCCAATTTAAACAACCACTTTTTATAAATTGGTTGGCGATCGATGCGCCTTTCAATTCCTGAACTTAAGGCATCCATATAATCCAAAGTTTTTGGAATGTGATGTATGTCTTTCACATATTCAGTTGTTCGAATCAACTGACAATAAATATGTTTGTAATCGTCAACTTGAATTAAATGTTTAATTTTTCGCCTTGCCTTGTACGAGTAAAAGTACCCAGTCTGAATAGGCAATTCAGAGAAGAGTGCGCGTGTCAAATGAAATAGTCGAATAAGCGGTTTTAGGTAATGAATTTCAACCTTCGAGCAATACTTCATTACTTCATTAATATATTCGCTTTTAATATCACTGTCTGACAATGTAAAAAGAGTGATCTCAAATGTTTTGGAAAGCTCTTTTATCTGATAAAACGCTCTCAATTTATCTCCTTTTTCAAGGGGATAGGGGAATCTTGAGAGGATCACAAGTAGCTTTGGCCTATGTTGATTGGATAAACGCAATGAGTTTCTTTCTTATCGTTTTGGGATCATGATGCTTTGCAATATAACGCTTTGCTGCAAGACCGAGTTCACTTCGGGATGTTTCATTGATTCGCAATTCATGAATCGCATTCAAAAGTTCTGCTTTGGTGTCTGCAATTCTCAACGCCTCGAAGTCTATTAATCCTTGGGCACCGATTGAAGTTGTTATTATTGGTACTCCTTGTGCCATCATTTCAAGAATTTTTATTCGAACACCAGAACCTGACTGAATAGGTGTTATCAATATTCCCATATTATTTGCAAACCTTTCTAAATCCTCAACATACCCCATTACAACAATTCCATCTTGGGGATTCGATTGAAATTTTTCTTTGGAGTGCATTCCAGCAATAATAAACTCGAGTTGCGAGTCAACTGATCGCAATTGTGGCATAAGGTCCAAAACATACTGAACAGCTTCAATATTTGGTTCCCAATTCATCGCACCAATATGAAAAAGAGATTGATTGGAGTAATCATGCACTGAGGCTGAGGGCTCTATAGTGAAAGGGATTGAAGTAATATTTTTAATTTTTAGTTTATCGAATTGAATAGAGTCGTCATTGGAAATAGTTATAACACCATCTGCTTCCTTCAAAATAGAACATTCGTATCTTTTTAAGTCTTTGGCAAGTTTGTTCAGATACCAACCCTTTAAGCTCCTTTTTTCATTTTTTGCTAAATCTTCCCAAATTTTGAACTCCACATTGTGCGTTCGAACAAGAATTTTCCCATCAAATTTTGCTCTGATTTGGTTCATGTATGCTGTTACATACAAACCATCTAATAAAACAATGTCATAAGAACTTCTTGACAATTCATCAAGAATCTTGGCTTCAAATTCCTCACTAAAAAAACGTTCAATATTATATGATTTGTTATTGAAGAGGGAGATGAAAGCTGAAAAAAAATTGATACCCGTCTGTATAGTTACGGCAGAAGGTTTAATTTTCGTCCTCAGGTCAGGAGGGAAGGCATCCAGCCGAAAGGGATGCTTACGGGTACCAATTGTAAGATAGGTAATGTCGACACCTTCATTGAGTAAATTGGTTAAAAAATTTAGGGAAGCTACGCATCCTCCATCAATCGCAGGAAAACAAGGCTTACTAGAAATGTACAACGTTTTCATTGTGCCTTATTTAACGTAATTGATTTAACAACACGCCGAATTAATTTAATCCAATATTCTCGGGTATTGACGGGATGGTCATTTGCTGCTGAATACATCAAAAAAACTGCCATTGGTGCCAAAACCATTGAGGGAAACCACATTCCAACGAATGGTGTAAGCGTGCCTGTTTTCGTTAAATTGTCGCCAATTGAGAGCAGAACAAAGTAGATCATAAAAAGAAGTGCAGCAATTACTACTGGAGCACCAAAACCACCTTTTCTGACAACAGCTCCAAGAGGTGCACCAATGAAGAACAAAATTAGTATTGCCGCAGTTAACGCAAACTTTTTATTGAATTCGACCATATAATTATCCATGTCTTTTTCAAGACTCTTCATGAAATCACGTTGACCAATGAGGTTTTTCTTTGTTTTTCGAATCGCTGCTTGAGCTTTCTCGATTGCTGCGATCTGTTGTGTGGATTCGAGTTGTTCAAAATCAATTGAATAGTCTTGAACCTGCAATGTGCGCTCTCTTTCTTCTTTATCTTCTAATTGTTTTATTGAATGTTTTTGATATGAATGTGCTGCAAGATAGGGGTGCAAACCTTTAATACTCAATAAGAAATTATTAATGATGTCTTGTCCTTTCCGTTGAATCGAATCCATTGCAGTGTTAATTTGAAATACATTGAGCATTTCGTGTTTGTCTTTCAAAAGATCCTCCTTCGAGCGTTGAAGATCAAATCCGGAGACATCTATTTTATATGTTGCGTGATCAAAGGAAGAACGACGCGCTGAATGACTTGCATATTTACTAACGACTCTTTTTCCAGAGTTGAACTGGGGTGTTTGAGGCTCGAGTTCTTCTAGGACGCTGCCATTTTTCATCTCGAAAAACAAGTATTTTCCATTGCGTGATTTATAGATTTTTCCTGATTCAGCACGTACAGTTTTGATTTCATTTGGTGTTGTGTGATCGTGAATTAACACCCCTTGGAATGTATTTCCTTTGCCTTCATCTACTTTAATAACATAACCATCAAGTTCATGGCTATATACGCCAGGCGTGATGATTGTTGATATTTTTGTGTTTTGAATATCGAAGATGAGTGATTGCCATTTCAAGTTTGCGACGGGAATCACATAGTTTGCAAAATAAAATGTACCAAGTGCGATGATAACTACCACGACCAGAAGCGGGCGAATAATTTTATATAGCGATTGCCCCGATGATTTTAGTGCTGTGAGTTCATTGTTTTCGGATAGGTTACCAAAAGTCATAATAGAGGAGAGGAGTATTGCCAATGGCAGCGCGAGCGGTATCAAACTGGCGGATACATAGAAGAGGAGTTCAATTATAACAGTAACTTGTAAACCTTTTCCCAAAAGATCATCGATGTACAACCAAAAGAATTGCATGATCAAAATGAACATAGATATTGCGAACGTCGCCAGAAAAGGACCCGCAAAAGACCGTATGCTGAAAAAATATAATCGTTTCAATTCTCTTATTTTACCATTCGAAGTTTAGTAAAAAGTAACGAAAGAAAATGAAGTATATTGATTTAAGCTCCAAGAACTCTCTTTAGTTCACTGATTTGTTGGTCCCAGAGGCGCTTCGCTTCATCGACCTCATCATCTTCAGCAAAATCTGTAATCGAAAGTATGACAACTTTGGTCATAGGATCAACTTCAAAACGCAATTCAAAGAAAGCATCAATTTCGTCTTCTTCGTCTTCTAACCATTTCCATTTTACTTTGGAATTTGGTTTTTTCGTGATTAGGCGTGCTTCTTCTTCGCTACCGTCCCAAATAAAACTGTAGATATCATCCTTGATATTAACATCATCTGCAAACCATTCACTTAACCCACTTGGAGTACTGATCATATTATCTAATGCTTTTGGAGATGTTTTTAATAGGTATTCTAGTTCAAATCTCTGTTTTTCCATAATTTTTTAATGAAATTCTGAAAACAAATAATAAAAGTTGCAATATAGTCATTCTTTTCCTCTAAAAAATGACGATTTAAAGAAAGTATTTAGAATGTTAATAACTTACGCATCAACCTTTTTAGGGGTTGTTATGAAATAAGGTGTGCAGAATTGATGCAGAAATTTTATTCTTTTTTGAGACAAAAAATCTTTGAATAGCAGCGCTATTGAAAGATTATAAACCCCTCAATCGAACCATCAAATCGTTCATTATTCTAGAAAAAACATACAAGACCATTTTAGAGGAACGAATAAACCGGAAATCGCGTGAATATTACAGTAATAAATCAAATTGTACCCCCCGAACAAAAAAAGGCTCCCTTTCGGAAGCCATTTTATCGAAAACCTAGTGTTTTCAACAGTAGCGGGGCTGAGACAATTATCGAACCAACAATTCGTTGGAATGATCAAATTGTATCCAAACTCACCAGCATTGCTTGCGGTGCTTAGTCTATTCCAAAAGTTCCAAATGGAAATTCGTTGGCATATGAAACATGAGGAGCAAGAACTATACCCCCTTGCGGTTTCTGGAAAAATAGAAGAGAATACTCATGTTGTTTCCCACGAAGATCAAGAGCCCTTCCTGACTGAAATCATTCAGTTGTTAGAGAGCAGTCGTTTTTCAAAGAATCCATTTGGTCGTATACTTATTGACGCTTTAGATAGCGATACTTATAGTGCCTGAGTCTCGAAAGTAGGCGTTCCTTTTTCTCCTTGGGCATTATAGAAATCAACGAAGCGCAGTTTGTAGTATAAGCCTTCCGTAGTTTTCACGATGTACACTTGATCAGGATGCGTAATAAATCCGCTTCCATCAAAGGTTTTCCAATCGTAACCAATAACATTCACATCGGTGCTGAACTCGACGTTAGCGATATCGTCAAAAACTACATCTTCGAATTCCTTATCAAATACTTCTGCCACTTCCACATTGTTTGTATTCGAAAGCACACCGTTTACTAGATACGGAGTATGCCCATCAAAAATATGCGTATACTGGCGGAATACAATATCCCAAGTTTCTTTCTCTGGTTCTATTGAGGCTACATCGTTAGTTTCCATTGAGAAGAAGGAGAAATTATAGGAGTCGTCGTTTTTCGGAACTTGAGCGGCGATCTCATTGTTACCATTTAAATCTGCATATCGAATAGAGTAGAAATTGTCGTCAACCGATTGAATTTCTATCTTTTTATAACCTAGATGCATTCCATCGTATGAATAACCACGGTCCAGACAATAGACTCCTCCAAAGGTTTGCCAGTTGTTAATTGCCGTTGAGTCCAAATTCCATGAGGGAACGTCGTTGCGCCATTCGACCCCTACTGTATCTAAGGCGGAAGCAAAATCTGCTTGGGGAAATTCTCCAGTAGCCATAGCCTTTGAGGTATTTAATACAATATGCCAACCATTGACTCCTGTTTCAAATCCGAGATCCCATTCTGTTTTTAAGTGTTCCTTCACAAAGGAATTGGTTTGAAAATCATAATAGGCATTCATGCGGTAATCGATCCCCATTTCATAGAAATTTTGGATTACATCGCCAGGATCTGATTGCTCGATAGGAATCTCATCCTTCAAACATGAAGTGAGTGTCAATGCGGGTACAATCAAAAGTGTGAATAAGATTCTTTTCATCATTTCTTGGCTTTTGTCGTCTGTTTAATGCGGTATTGCAAAGCGGCAAAGTAGGTTCTTCCAGCACCGATAGAAAGAGATGACGATCCTAGGGAATGTGCGCCTCCGCTACCACCTGCTGTGGTATTAATATTAGTCACGTCAAATAAATTTTTGACTCCTAAGGTAAAGTTGAACGCTTCCTTCCAAATCTTTTGAGAAACGCTCACATCCATTGTATGATAGCCATCGATTATTCCTAGGGTCACATTTCCATCGTCGTCAAAAATGAACCTTGGTAATGCGCCCTGATATTTATAGAATATTCCGAAAGAGGTTTTGGATTTGAGGATGGCATACATCACCGATCCTTGCACTTCAGGATAAAAGAGAAAATCATCTTTCAGGTCTTCGGACAATACATTGCTCGATGTTCCTATCCAACCTAATGCAGTATTCACCTGAAGTTGGTCTTTTTGGAATTGTAAGGATAATCGTGTGCCAGTGGACTGAAAAGAACCAATATTAACATAGGAGAATTGGGTAGCGTCAATGGCTGCAAGACTAATTCGATTGGAAATGTTGTTATAGAAGCCCATCAACTCTGAACTTATATCCCATTTCTTTTTTTTCAATTGATACAAGAAAGCAGAGGATAGATTGTGTGAACTTTCCGCATTCAACTCATCATTCCCAACAATGTTGTGATTGATGTCAACGAATTCAAAGTACAATTCTTTAATTCCTGGTGCCCTGAATCCTCTAGCATAAGAAGCTCTGAAATCAAAATTCTTGAGAACGTTCCATTTGATGTTTAAAGAAGGAAGCACAGGTGCCGTATATGTCGTGTTGAAGGCATATCGCAAGCCCGGACGGAAAACCCATTTTTTTCCTGCACGAATTTCAGCGGTACTGAACAGTGCAAAATCGCCTTGTTGCTGGCGACGATCCAGAATGCGTCGACCGAGAGCACTCTCAATTAATACTTCATAACCAATTTGATAACTGATAATGGCTGAATCATTGTTCTGCATGTAGCTACCTCGGAATAACCAATGATCGAACATAGAGGTA
>Ga0233396_1000192_pt1 | contig 30843 bp, 26 predicted proteins | sample 32DmetaG_FD_183169 | JGI IMG/M metagenome (GOLD analysis project Ga0233396, IMG submission 183169) | Seawater microbial communities from Monterey Bay, California, United States - 32D | ecosystem: Environmental > Aquatic > Marine > Coastal | place: USA: California | collected 2016-10-19 | reverse complement strand
AGCCCTAGAAGTAGATCATATTATACCTAGAAACAAAGGGGGTAGTGATGATATTTCTAATCTTCAGGCTCTATGCTTCACTTGTAACTCAATTAAAAAAGACAAGGATGATACTAATCTTGCAGCAGTAAGAAAATCATACTCTGAAAGAAAAAAAGATTGTATTTTTTGTAATTCCGATTTCGAAATTATCTCTGAAAATGAACTGGCATTTATCATATACGACAAATATCCAGTTACTAAATTTCATACTCTAATTATTCCGAAGAGACACGTTGAAACATATTTTGAACTTTACCAACCAGAAATTAACGCGATAAATCAATTGATAAACCAACAAAAATCAAACCTCGATAAGCTAGACAAAAAAATTAGCGGTTATAATATTGGCATAAATAATGGTGAAAGTGCCGGTCAAACGATATTCCACTGCCATATTCATTTGATTCCTCGAAGAAATAGTGATACATCCAATCCTGCTGGTGGAGTGCGAGGAGTAATTCCAAATAAAATGGATTACTCAAAACGAAAATAGATTTTAAATTGAATAATTGAGTTGGCTGATAACACGAAAAACTTCTATAGAATGTAGTTTACCAATTGTCATTCGGAAAAATTGAGAGGAGGATCATTTAGGTTTTCCTCTTTTTTTGTTTGATTATTTTAATAATCGACACAATTATTTTTTTTAGTATTGATTTTATGTTGATTATTTTTTTGTAACTTACTGATTATCATTCTATTATTTATTTTATGTTGAAAATGTTAAAAAAAAGTCTATCATAGATAGTATAAATAAAGAAGAAGAAAGTAGTAGTAGTAGTATAGGGAAGTTTGATTTTGACATTTAACATTTGTGAGAGAGAATATCACGACATTTCCTGATAATTTTAATTTTATGCATAAGTGCTTTCTAATGGCTTCAATTCGGAAAGCCTTGTAATGTTATTGACTTACCAAAACAAACTGTTAAAAGTAGCCTAACAGCCTTCTAAACGCATCAGAAGGTTGACTTTTATATGGTGTTACGTTGGTATATCTTTTTAATGGTTTAAAAGATCCCTCAACCTCTACAAGAAATTATCCAAGACAAAACAAAATAGGGGTATTACACTTTTGTAATATCTATGTTCTGGTCAAGGATAGACCATCAAGTACATAGTGATTTTGGGTTCAATAGGACTTTACGAAGACCTACCGGAAAAGGAAAGAGATATTTTTCAACGTACCGGGGTCTAATTTTGGATACTTCTGGTGGATTTTTTTGGGTTTTTACTGCCAGTAACTGCCCATTTTAGCACTTTTCTCGTATATTGTGGTGTTTAACTACAGGTCACAAAAAAACCCTCAACTATTGCTAGTAAAGGGTTTCAGTAGTGGTCCCACAAGGGCTCGAACCTTGGACCCCCTGATTATGAGTCAGGTGCTCTAACCAACTGAGCTATAGGACCGGCTTATTTTCTATGCGAGGAGTGCAAATATAGCATTCAACAGCGAAATTTCAATGCTTGGAGAAGAATTCGTTCACTTATTTTTAATTGACTCTTAGAGTTTTCAAAGCAAGGTTCAATTCGTGTATAATTTATATTGTACTAATAGTCTATATTGTCATTTTAACAGTCAGTCCAGCTGCCACAATAAGCAAGATCCAGCTGAACACTTTTCTCAAGAAATTACCTGATATATTTTTTTGAAAAACACCCCCAAGATAAACCCCCGCCACTGTGAATGCGGTCAATGCAAATAGAAGCCCCCAATTGATTCCGCCAGATGTGATTTCTTCATTGAATGAATCGCCAATCAAGGCAACTCCTGACTGGATTGAAATGATAAACATGGACGTACCAACTGCTTTTTTCATATCCAAGCCAAGGCGCAAAAGAATAGGGACTATAATAAAACCTCCACCTGCTCCAATAAATCCACTCAATCCCCCCGTTAGAATGCCAAACAACAAAATTGCGATGACATTTGTTTTTGAAGTATCGATTGGGCGCTCTTTAGCAATAAGTGTTTTCGATCCGGTATACACCATAACTGCAATAAGCAATACAGTAATTACGATATCACGTGACAGTGCAAAATCACTGAATTGGAATTTGATTGGGAACATGGGCATGATCCACTTACGAATTGTAAAAGCAACGAACATACTTGGTAACACGAAGACCATCCCTTTTTTAAAGTCAATTTGTTTTGATTTAAGGCGTTGAAGTACACCAAAGGATGAGGCAATAGCGACAACAACTAGTGAATAGGTTGTTGCAATTAACATGTTAACGTCAAAGAAGTAATTGACCAATGGAACTGTTAGAATTGATCCCCCGCCACCTACCAAACCAAGAACGATTCCAATGATTAATGATAAAGCTAGGCCAATACTGTACATTTCACAAATGTACGTTACAAAATCGAATTATTGTATGATTGGAGCGACACGTTTGCTGCGAAATACCAGCATTGTTAGAATCCCAAAGATTGCAGCTGCAAAAATCAGGTGAGCTGTTTGCACGATACCAGGCATGTCCACATGCGCCAGCAAAACACCCGATATCAATTCAATTATAAGCAATGTAAAAGTCCAACGTATTGTCTTGTATTTATGGGTTTTTTCATTCTTCCATGCCATAATTAGTAAAGCAATTAAAACCAACCAAGAGAAGCTTCTATGAATAAAAAAGGGCATTCCTAATGCTTCTACCCACATTTCTCGTGTGTACCCACGAAGCACCAATTCATCAATGCTCTCTCTTACTTGAGTTCCTAAAAACATTTGGTAAAATGTAATAGCAAAAACGATCCAGATTAAGGTACACATCCAACCAGTTTGGTCCAGATTTTTTTGTTGAGAGGGACTAATTAAGCGAACCATGTAAAGTTGAATTCCTAAAATCAGAAGCCCAAAGAACATATGGACGGTGATAGTCCATGGAACAAGGTTCGAGGCGACAACAATGGAGCCAAACCATGCCTGGAATGCCATTAAAAGAAGATTGAGGGCTGCAATGAAAATGAGTTTGCGTTTCCGGTACTTGATAAGCATCCAAGCAAAAATGAGGAGCATGACATTCCCAGCGAGAAAACCGACAAGTCGATTGACATATTCTGTCCATGTTTTTGCAGCATTGAAATCATTTTCAAATCGCAGGTTGGGATCGTTCCTAAGTTGTTCTGCCGTTTCATTCATTCCGATTCCGCTCAGGAGGGTCGAAAATTTCTCTATTTTCTGAGCGCGCCCCTCGGAATAAATGTCTTTGTAATTTTCTGGAAGTGCTGAATCATCCGTTGGTGGGATCCATTCACCAAAACATTTTGGCCAGTCGGGGCAACCCATTCCGCTTCCTGTAATTCTTACCAAACTACCAGCTACAAAAATCATGTAGATTAATACGGTAGCAATCCAATTCAATCGAACAAAACTTGTCGCAAATGTCATGTAACAAAATTAATCAATATGTACATTCTTTCGGCATCTAAATGGATAAACTTCTTCGTGGGTTTATCTTTTGATTTTGAATTTTTTCTTAATTTTTGACTCTCATACGTATGCAGATAAAAAACATAACAATTATTGGCTGTGGCTGGTTGGGGTGTATACTCGGAGAAGCACTTTATAAAAATGGCTACTCTGTTCATGGTTCAGCAAGATCTAGTGCCGGTTTGAGCCGTATTATCAATGCTGGTATTTCTCAATTTTATTTGGATTTAAATGTTACCAATAAGCTTCCGAGACAGATTCTCGAAAAGACAGATCTTGTTGTGTTGTCGCTTCCACCTCAAAAAAGAGATTTAGCTGCTTATTATGGTGAATTGCTGTCTGCGATTGTGCAGCAATTTTCTTTGAAGACAAGAGTTATTTTTACGAGTTCAATTGGGATTTACCCCAATAGAAATGAATTTTTCACCGAATCGTATTTATTTACTTTGGATGAACAAAACACTACCCTGTATCAAGCGGAAAAGCAACTTTACGCATTACTTGGCGAGCGATTAACTGTACTGCGTTTGGGTGGACTAATTGGTCCAGAACGTCATCCCATTTATTCAATGAGCGGTAAGTCCATCTCAAACGATGGTTCAGGGCCGATTAATTTGGTACATAGCACGGATATTACGGAGGCAGTTTTATTGATCATAAAAAAAAATCTTTTTGGAAAACGATACAATTTAGTTTTTCCATCCATGGTTTCAAAAAAGTTGTATTACAACACTATCGCGAAGCAAAAAGATCTTGATCCAGTTCTTTTCGGAAAGGAGCGCGCCATTCATCGCAAAATTGATGGTCAATTGATCTCGAAAGAAACAGATTTTGAGTATGCGTATACACCCCATGAATACGGATAAGTGTTTGAATAAGACATGATAGCATTACAAGAATTTGGCAATTTTTGTCAACTATTATAATAACTTTTCAACTATTTTTACGTCTGTTAGTTGAAGATTGTGTTTATAGATATGAGTTTAAAGTCACTTTTTGTTGTTTTTGCCTTTGCATTCTGTTCGAATGTCAATGCTTCACACATTGTTGGAGGGGACATTTTTTATAACTATTTGGGGAATAACAATTATGAATTTCATGTGCGTCTCTACAGAGACTGTCTTTCTACTGGCGCCACTTTCGATAATCCGTTATATCTTACGATCTATTCTGGACCAGGAAATCAATTTGTAACAACTTTAAATGTGCCTTTTCCAGGAAGTACACAATTGCCGGTTGTTTTTAACAATCCTTGCGTCACTCCACCGACAAATATTTGTACGGAAGTTGCCGAATATGTGACGGTTATTAATCTGCCTCCAACCCCCGGCGGATATACGATTTCATATCAGCGTTGTTGCCGAGGACCAAACATTACAAATCTTTTAAATCCAGATGATACTGGATTGACCCTCAATTGTCAAATTCCAGGTTTAGAAACCAATGAATGGGCAAACAACAGTGCACGGTTTAACAATTACCCACCTTTGTTGTTGTGTAACAATGAGGACTTAATTTTTGATCACAGTGCAACTGACCCAGATGGAGACCAGCTTGTCTACAGTTTAGTTACTCCAAATTCTGGAGCATCACCTATTGCTCCACAACCAAATACTGCTCCGCCGCCGCCTTATCCGCCTGTGACTTGGGCAGGTGCTGGATTCAGTGCTGCGCAACCTCTCGGCCCGGGATCGGTTATTGCTATTGACCCGGTCACAGGATTGTTGACTGCTTCCCCAAATTTGCTGGGTCTTTTTGTGGTCGGAATCCAAGTTCAAGAAATTAGAAATGGAGTTGTTCTTAACACTACCGTGCGCGATTTCCTATTCAGGGTATTCAACTGCGATTTGCAGCTTGAAAGTATTTTGCCCGATCAAGATCAGTTGGCAACGTTTGTTTCATATTGCCAAGGACTTACTGTAGATTTTGAGAATGATTCCTATGGAGGAACGAATTATGCATGGGATTTTGGTGTTCCTGGAATAACGACTGATGTGAGTACCGCATTTGATCCATCATATACCTATCCAGCCCCTGGAGATTATATTGCAATGTTGGTTGTCAATCCAGGTTGGCCATGCACTGACACTGCTTACATGGACATTTCAGTGAACAATGAACTCAGTGTGAGTTGGACAAGTCAAGACTCACTTTGTGTTTTGGACAATCAATTTGACTTTGTTGCGAACACCGCTGGCGGATCAGGTACAACTTTTTCCTGGGATTTTGGTCCCAATGCAAACATTGCAACTGCAACAGGACAAACCGTTAATAATATTTCTTTCAGCACTTCTGGTTCTCAAACAGTAACAGTCTCAGCTCAAATTGGAGTCTGTCAGGGTGATTCGACAGGTGAAGTGTATGTACTTCCTTCACCAACGGCTGGAATAGATATCCCAACCAATATTGAATGTGAAGGTCTGTCTGTTTCTTTTGGTAATAGCTCAATTAATGCTACCAACTACAGTTGGGATTTTGGCGACGGTATCGGAACATCCTCAGACTTTGATCCTACGCACGACTATTTAAGCGCAGGCACTTACACCGTTACTCTAGAAGTTTGGTCGACTCCCGCATGTGTCGATCAGGTGCAGGAAACTATAACTGTAAATGATTTATTGTTTGTTGATTTCCTGTCGGATTTAGAACAATGTGCAACGGACAATAGTTTTGATTTTACAGGAACAGTAAGTGGGCCCCCTCAAACTGTTTACACGTGGGATTTCGGTTCAAATGCATCAATTCAATCTTCAAATGATCTCAATGTTTATGATGTATCCTTTTCAACTACTGGAATATTACCGGTGACATTAACTGGAGCGTTTGATAACTGTTCTGAGAGTGTTACCTATGAAATTTACTTATACAGTCCACCATCAATTGATTTCACAATTCAACCAGGGTTACAATGCACTCCTTTTCTTGCCCAGTTTATAGATGGTAGTTGGGCTGAAACTGAAATTTTCTACAATTGGAATTTTGGAGACAATACGACTTCAACAGACCAGAATCCAACACATTTGTATCCGAATGCAGGTAGCTTTCCCGTTTCGTTGACCATTTTTACGGATGAAGGGTGTATCGATACCCTCACTCTTTTGCAAGCGGACCTTGTGGATGTTCATGACCCACCAACTGCGGGATTCTCAGTTACTCCACCTTATACTGACATCTGCGCCTCTGAAATTCAAATGATTGATGCGTCTGAAGGCGCTGAAAGTTATTTTTATTGGTTCGATGATTCGACATTTTTCTCGAATGGACCGGAATCCAATCCAAATCATCAGTATTTGTACGCAGGGTCACATTACCCAATGCAAGTTGTCACCAATGAATGGGGTTGTAAGGATACCGCGTTCAGTAGTTTATTTATAGAGCCTTTCACCTTATTTGTTCCAAATACATTCACGCCTGATGGCGATCAGTTCAACAATACATTCGAAGCCTTTTCGGATTTCTATATTGATGAATGGCACTTGAAAATTTACAATCGTTGGGGGCAAGTTCTTTTCGAGTCGTTTGACATCAATACCACTTGGGATGGAACGTTCAACGGCAGCATTGTACAGGATGGTACGTATGGATATACCATTCAATACCGCACTTGTGAACCGTTAAATCCTGACCGTGAATTTTCTGGTCATATTAATGTTTTGCGCTAATTGTCTTGATTCAATATTTTATCACAAATTGATACTCATAGCAAACCTTGGAACGATATTCATTTTCCAATCGGGAGCTGCGTAGAATCCATAGTTGCAAAATACTCCTAATCGTAGTCCGATACTACGTGAGGACAATATTCCATCTAGAATTAATCCGGTTTCAAAGTATCCGTTATCCATTGATTGAAAATCAATATTGTGTTGTTCTTTGCCCTTGAAACTTCCGAACCCCAATGCATGATGAAAACTTATTTTCGGTTCATTCCATGTTGCTTTTGTTCTGATTGCATTTAAACGAAACCGCATAAAAAGTGATGTGAATTCATTGGCGTAGAATGTTGGGGGAACCATAGTTTCAAAAGTATTTTCTACGGAAATCGACCAGTCTATTATAGTGGCATCCGTTCGCTGCGATAAAAACAATGGGACATTTCCAATTGTTTTTCCTGCCTCGGCTTTTATACCTATGGTTCCAACTCCGATAATTTTAAATTCTTGTATGATGGAAGCGTTCAAACGGAAATAATCGTAGTTGCTTTCAAGCTAACCTTTCCATCCTTTTGTGATTCTTTATCTTTGGTTTTCATCTTCTAAATTGACATCTATCTTCTGAAGTTTTATTTGCGACTCAGGAAGTACCAGTTCCTGGGTTAAAAAATGATAAGAGTCACTTTTATCTATTGAATTCGATAGATTATTATGTACATTTACTATCCATGAAGTTTTTGTTTTTCATAGCACTGATTCCCTTGCTTGCAGGGTGTTCTGACTTAAGGAAAGGAGATCAACTCGAGGACTTGCATGCTTTACAGAAGCGCATAAAATCGTATTCCAGACTTCTCGAGGAGCATCGGTTGACAGATGTCTTGGAATTGAGTAGTTCGGCAGTTGAATTAGTAACTTATATTGAGAGGAACGATGACGATACAATTTCTCTGGAACGGGCCTTAAAATATGACCATTTCATGCGCTTGAATGTTATTCTCGAGTCCTCAGAAAACGCACAAAAAGAACTCGAAGATTTGGTAGTGGAAGAACAGTATATTCTTGAAAAATTAAGATTAGATATCAGCCAAGGAAGAGGTTCTAGGCACGAATACGATGCATATCTTGCACATGAGCGCGATAAAGTAGATTGGCTCGATTCTATTGTAAAATTTACGACAGATCAATGGATTGAGGTAGGCAACAATTTTGAAAATCTTGTAATTGAATTAAGGTCTATGAGTTTTGACTAGATGATTTGATTGTGGTTCATTGAAAGTAAAATTAGTATGAGATATATTTTATTGACTTTGTTTTTTATGGTCTTGGCACTGGATGGTGTTGCTCAGGAGAACGACAAACAATTGGCGCAGCATTATTTTTCAAGTGAAGAATTCGACAAAGCCCGCATTTATTATGAACGCCTATACGATGAGGACCATTCGAAGTTCTACTTCAATCGATTGTTGCTTTGCATGCAAGAAGTGGGAAGAGATAAAGAGATTGAGAAGCTTTTAAAACGGCAGGTCTCATACAATCGAGGCAATCAAGAGTATCAAATTCAACTTGCAAAGCATTACGAGACAATTGGAAATCTGACAAAGGCGAATAAGATATATGAAAACTTGATTTCCAAATTGCAACCGCGATCGGGTGATATTACAGCATTATTTAATACGTTTAAAAGTCAAGGGAAAAGTGATCTTGCTTTCCAAGCCCTTCAAAAAGGGCGGCGTTTACTCGGAAATTCATATCCTTTGAACTTTCAATTTGCGGAATACTATGGTTCGGTAGGTAATACAGGAAAAATGATGGATGAATACTTAGATTTGATGGATTACCATTCATCGTATCAAACATCATTAAAGCGAATTCTATCCAATCAAATCGATTTCACGATTGAGGATTCTGAAGAATATGAAATTTTGAAAGCTGCGCTTATCCTTCGTATACAAAAAGATCCAAACAATATTGGATATGCTGAAATGTTGACTTGGTTGTTTATACAACGCCAAAATTTCATGGCTGCATTTGTTCATGTGAAAGCAATTGATAAGCGCACAAAATCAGAAGGTTCAATGGTTTATAAATTTGGGTTGGTGTGCGTCGAAAATAAAGATTACACTGCTGCGCGTAAATCGTTTGAGTACATTGTTGATCTTGGAGAACGCTCTGAACTGTATTTGCGTGCCTACAATTCGTTATTGAACGTTCGTTTTCTTGAGGTAACAACACAGCGTAATTTCACACAAGAAGAACTCCGTGAAACGCTTGATCAGTTCGATGCTGCACTAGATAAGTTCGGTCGGCGGCGTACCACGTTTTCTCTTATGATGGAAAGGGCTCACATTCTTGCCTTCTATGCAAATAAAGGAATTGAGGCCATCGAGCAACTGGAAGTACTTATAGTTATTCCAGGATTAACGGACATGCAGTTAGCGGAGGCAAAAATGGCATTGGCAGATATATATGTATTGTTGGGAGATGTTTGGGAGGCATCACTGTTGTATATGCAAATTGATAAACAGTTCAAGTACGAGCCAATTGGACATGAAGCAAAATTTAAAAATGCACGAATTTTTTATTACGACGGTGAGTTTGATTATGCCCAATCTCAGTTGAGTGTTTTGAAGCGTTCTACATCAAAGTTGATTGCCAATGACGCAATTAACCTTTCATTATTGATTACTGATAATTACGGTCTTGATAGCAACTATATTGCGATGAATTGGTTTGCAAATGCTGATTTATTAATTGAACAACATCAATATGACGCTGCTTTTGTTTTATTCGATAGTATAATAAGTGAGTACCCTGCACATAGTTTGGGTGATGAGATTCAACTCAAAAAGGCATACGCTATGGAGTTACAGGGGAAATGGAATGCTGCAATTGTAGAATTGGAAGAGTTACTTGAGTTTTATTCTGAAGATATTTTAGCTGATGACGCGCTATTTAAATTGGGTACAATTTATGAGAATCATCTATTGAATCCTTCAAAAGCTGCATCGTATTATCGAACAATTCTCTTTGATTACAAGGGAAGTTTATACTCCGAGGAATCGAGAAAGCGCTTTCAGAAGTTAAAAGACAGTCTTCCGAAAGAGGGCTTGATGAACTAAAACAGAAATTAAACTGGGGGGCTCATGTGAAGTAAGTTTATGTTTGTGCCCCAAAAACAGAAATCGTGTAGTATGAAAAATGTACTTTTTATCTTTATTGTAGGTCTTTCTTTGGTCTCTTGTGCTCAACAATCGAATAATAATGCTGTATCGAAAACCATTGATCATAATTTGGATAAGTTCCAAGTGGCTTATTTTGCGAGTGGATGTTTTTGGTGTGTTGAGGCGGTTTATGAATCCGTCAATGGTGTTTATGAAGTAGTTTCTGGGTATTCAGGTGGGGTTAAGAAAAATCCTACATATGAGGAGGTATGTACAGGCAAGTTAAAGCACGCTGAAGCCGTAAAAGTATATTATGATTCAAGTATTGTTGATTTTGAAACATTGGTTGATGTTTTTTTTAATTCGCATGATCCGTCACAAAAAGATGCACAAGGGCCAGATCATGGGCCGCAATACCGTTCGATTGCGTTTTATTCAACTGTTGATGAAAAAGTGATCATTGAAAGAAAGATAGGGGTACTGCGAAAAGCGAGGATATGGAGTCAAATTACGACAGAGGTGACTCCGTTTGAGATTTTTTATCCGGCGGAAGACTACCATCAAAATTATGAAAGACTGCATCCGGATCAGCCTTATGTGAGGCGTGTTTCTATTCCTCGGTTGAATCAGTTTAAGAAGAAAATGCCTGAGGTTTTAAAGCACTAAATGATTGTTCTATTGGCGTCGATTGGCTAAAAGAGGAGGGGGCTCTCCGTTGAATGGGTTCCACCTACTTATGCTTCTTGCATTCATTCCAGATGCCCGCATTATTGCACGGTCACCATATCGATTTCGAATGTTGTCCATTGCCTGATATAAATCAAGCACAGTTGGATCTTCGAACAAACTGATTTGATGTGCACCTTCAACGAGATGACTAAATCGTATGCCAATCAGGCGAATCAAAACACGCCGGTTGTATAATTTTCGGTACAATTCAAGGACTAAAGGAATAATTGTATGATCTGATGCGCTGTATGGAATTTTCTTCTGTAATGTGTAGGTTTGAAAATCAGAGTAGCGAATTTTCACCGCTACACAAGCTGTTAGCTTGTTGCCCCTTCGCAATTGAAAGACGAGATTTTCAGCCATTGCGGTCATGATGCCTTCAAGTTTTTTTACATCAATAGTATCTCGATCAAATGTACGTTCTGTTGAAATGGATTTTCGCTCTTGGTATGGGATTACCGGAGTGTTATCAATTCCGTTGGCTTTTTTCCAGATTGTAATTCCATTTTTCCCAAATACATTTTCCATCAATTCAATTGGCATTTCCTGTATCGTTTCTATTTTTTTTACACCTAAGTCGCAGAGTGAACGGTATGTTTTACTTCCAACCATTGGTATTTTTTTCACAGAAAGAGGAGCAAGAAATGGTTTTTCTGTTCCTTGCTGAATGTTTATCTCATTGTTTGGCTTTGCTTCTCCGGTAGCGATTTTAGAGACTGTTTTATTTTTTGAGAGGCCGAAAGAAATAGGAAGTCCTGTTTCTCGAATGATTTTAGTACGAAGTTCAGATGCAATTTTTTGACAACCGAAAAAACGATCCATCCCTGTCAAATCGAGATAGAACTCATCAATGGATGATTTTTCATACAACGGGACTTCCTCTTTTATAATTTCTGTTACAAGCTTTGAGAACTTGGTATATGTTCCTGAATTTCCTCTTAAAACAATAGCTTCAGGGCAAAGTTGTTTCGCCATTCTCATGGGCATTGCAGAATGAATCCCAAATCGACGTGCTTCATAGCTACATGATGCGACGACTCCACGATCTGAAACTCCACCAATCAATACAGGTCGTCCATTCAATCGACTATCAATCAGACGCTCGCACGATACAAAAAAGGTGTCGAGATCCATATGCATTATTGATTTCATTGATCTATTTTTTTAAAAAATGGATCAACTACGACTGTAGCAAAAAAATAGGTATTGGGGATATGTATATTCATAGTAGTAGTGTTAATATTTCGTATATGTAGTGGAGTAGTGTTTCTTGAGTGGCTATGTTTACATACTGCTTATATTCTTTTTTAAGTTCCATGTAACGACATCCGCTTCTTTTTTCTTGTCTCGGACTTCAGTATATCTTGGATCTTCAATGATTCTCATTTTTTTCATCGATTCCACTTTTATTGAAATACAATCATATTCTACAGTAACTGTTCCATAGATGATATATACACCAGCGCCACGGAAACGAAATTGTCTTGCTACCTTCGGGAAATGTATTGTATCAATCCAATGTCCTTTTTGATCGATGAAGGTGCCGAAGTACATGGGCTCTCCCTTTGAAGTCATTGTTTTTTTTACCTGAATTAGATATCCCTTGATGCCTATTTTTTTGTTTGTATATTTCATGAGATCTTCCGCAAGAATGCCATCAACACCTTCTTCTTTGAGTACTAATTCGAATACATTATGTATAGTAAAACCCAATAGTTCTATTTGATCAAAAGCGTCTTCTCTCCATGTATTTTTTAGCTGAGGGATATGGAAAGGTTGTGTCTGAACCTCAAATAGATTTTTGTTTGAAGATTCATTTTTTTTCATCTTACTAAGTTTGAAATGTGCTTCCCACAATAAGGAACGTTTGTTTTTTTTGAAAAATCGAAGCGCATCAATTCGAATCAATGCTGTTACCTGTTCCAAAGAGATTTTGACACGTTGAATAAAATTGTCAAAACTGAGATAATTCCCATTCTGTTTGCGCTCGCGAACAATTTTTTGAGCAACCCTCAGGTCAAATCCTCTTAGAAGATGAAAGCCCAGATAAATAGATTTTCCATCAATTCGTGTTAATTCTTCGCTATTATTAATGCATGGTGGATGGATTATTCCGCCGAAAAATTTTGCTTCGAGCATGTAAAGCTCTGTACTGTAGAACCCTCCAGAATTATTAATTGTTGCTACCATGAATTCTAGAGGGTAGTATGCTTTTAGGAAAAGGCATTGATAGCTTTCAACTGCATATGAAGCGGAATGTCCTTTTGCAAAAGCGTATCCAGCAAAGCTTTCTGTTTGTCGCCATATTTCACGGGTAAGTTGTTTTGGATATCCTTTTTTCACATTGCAGTTTTTAAAAAATTGTTGTTTTACAGCTTGAAATTCTTCACGTGACCTAAATTTCCCAGACATACCCCGTCGCATTTTATCCGCTTCCGCTAATGTTAAACCTGCGAAATGATGAGCAACTTTAATAACGTCTTCTTGATATACCATAACGCCATATGTTTCTGGCATCAATTTTAAGAGAACAGGATGTGCCTCATGTCGTTTTTCTGGGTGACGATACCGTTTGATGTACTCTTGCATCATGCCTGATTTTGCAACACCAGGGCGAATGATTGAGCTTGCTGCAACAAGACCGAGATAGTTGTCGACCTGTAGCTTGGTTAAGAGCATACGCATTGCAGGGGACTCAACATAAAAACATCCAATGGTTTGTGCACTTTTTAAGAGGGCACGAATTTTCTTATCTTTTTTCAGCAGATTCATATCTTGGATGTCAATATTTAAAGTGCTTGAATGGTTGATGTCTATGAGATCGAGTGTATCTTTGATTTTACTTAGGCCTCGTTGACTCAAAATGTCAAACTTGAAAAGTCCAATATCTTCAGCAATATGCATGTCAAATTGGATGGTTGGATGTCCTTTTGGCGGTAAAAATGTAGCAGAAAAGGTTTGAATGGGTTGTTCTGTGATGATAATACCACTGGCATGTATACTTAAGTGACTGGGGAGTCCGTGGATGTATTTTGAATACTTTATGACGAGTTTTGACAGGTGGTTGAGATTTGTAGGGTTTTTGTTTCCATGTATTAATTTATCGATCTCTTCTTTGGGCAAGCCAAAGACTTTACCAAGTTCACGAATCACGGAACGATCTTTAAAGGTATTATATGTTGCAACGAGCGCTACATTATGGAATCGCTCAAAAATATAGCGTGTGATATCATCGCGATCGCGCCACGAGAAATCGATATCAAAGTCCGGTGGATTTGTCCTGTAAAGATTGATGAATCGTTCGAAATACAAATCCAATTCTATGGGATCTACATTTGTAATTTGTAGAAGGTAAGCAACAACACTATTGGCACCACTTCCGCGTCCAACATAAAAGTAATTTTGTTTTTTTGCATAGTTGACAATGTCCCAATTCATCAAGAAGTATGATACAAAATTCATTTTCTTGATCATTTTCAATTCTTTGTAAATACGTTCATAGACTTCTTTATTGGCATGGGGGTATCGATAAAACAGTCCATCCTTGCATAGTTGCTCTAACAGCTCTTCGTCCTTTTTTTTATCTCCTGTATATGTTTTTTGATTTTGGTGTTTTCGCCCGGCTGAAAAATCAAAATTAATAGTGCATTGATCGAGTATAGATTGTGTGTTTTCAATTAGAAAAGGAAATTCATTGTATTGTTTTTCTAATTCATGTGTTGGGACCATTATATGGTTGGGCATTCCCTGTTCAGATGGAGGGAGTTTGCTTAGCAAGGTATTGTTGTCGATTGCTCGAAGTAAGCGGTGTGCATTAAAGTCTTTTTTATTTCTAAATGTTACTGTTTGAAGTGTGACTCCTTTAATCGTATTCCTATTTTTCAATCGTAGAGTGGGTATGTCATTGGGTGTGATTCCTACATACTCATTGTTTTTCAATTTTCGTTTTGTGTTTTTATCAAAGGGATAGATAACAAAAGTATCTTCGATATTCGGAGCGTTATCAGGAACTTTGAGTTTGTTGTGTAAGATGTGTGTTAGGAATGAATTGATTTTTTGAAACCCTGTATTGTTTTTTGCGAGCATGATAAATTGTTGTTTTACTCCATTTCGGAAGTCAACACCTACGATTGGTAGAATCGATTTTTTTGAAGCTTCTCGAACAATTTCAAGGCATGCGGAAGTGGAATTGATATCTGTTACAGCGATTGTTGAACAGCCGTTTTGAATAGCTACTTCCAACAAATCGTTAGGAGAAATAACCCCATACCGCATACTGTAGTATGTATGCGTATTTAGGTACATTATATGACAAGTATGTAGTGAGGTTGAGTAACAAAAGTATTAAAATCTAATCAATAATTGATTAATAATTAATCAATTTGTTGATAACTTTTTATGACTCGTTGCTCTCGAGATAAAAAAACCTCGCTTTGATACTTCGAAGCGAGGTTTATATTTTGAGTTTTAAGGTCTAAACTTCTTCCATCATATAGCTTTCAACACTTGGGCAAGAGCAGACCAAGTTTCTGTCTCCAAAGGCATTGTCAACACGCCTAACAGGCGCCCAGTATTTATACTCTTTTAAGTAATTAACAGGATAAGCTGCTTTTTGTGCGGAGTAGGGGTATTCCCAATTTTGATTGATAATACAATCTGCAGTATGCGGTGCATTTTTCAATACGTTATTTTCTCTATCCGCTTGACCATTTTCTATTTCTCTGATTTCCTCACGGATTTTAATCATTGCCTCAATAAAACGATCCAATTCATCTTTATCCTCACTTTCTGTAGGCTCTACCATTAGGGTTCCGGCAACTGGAAATGAGACCGTTGGTGCATGGAATCCAAAATCGATCAATCGCTTTGCAATATCGGCAACTTCGATTCCTGAGTCTACTTTGAAGCTTCTACAATCTAAAATCATTTCATGAGCTACGGTTCCATTCTCACCTGTATAAAGGATATCATAGTGTCCTTTGAGAGATGCTGCCAGGTAGTTGGCATTTAAAATTGCGATTTCAGTTGATTCTCTCAGTCCATCGAAGCCAAGCATTTTGTTGTAACCGTAAGAAATTAATAGGATGAGTGCACTTCCGTAGGGTGCTCCTGAAACGGCATGAATAGCTTTGTTGCCTCCTGCTGGAGATTCGTGCACGGATCCGGGGAGGAAAGGAACAAGGTGTTCTGCAACTCCAATTGGACCCATTCCTGGGCCACCACCGCCGTGAGGGATTGCAAACGTTTTGTGCAGATTTAAGTGACAAACATCCGCTCCAATGTTTCCAGGGCTTGTCAATCCGACTTGCGCATTCATATTGGCACCGTCCATATAAACTTGACCTCCACGCTGATGGATTATTGAAGTAATTTCTTTAACTCCTTCTTCGAAAACACCATGCGTTGAAGGATATGTGATCATAAGTCCTGCAAGCGTATCTTTTAATTCTTCAGCCTTTGTTTCCAATTCTGAGATGTCAATATTTCCGTTTTCATCACAACTTGTCACAACTACTTTGAACCCGGCCATTACAGCAGAAGCAGGATTTGTTCCATGTGCTGAAGAAGGAATGATAATGATATTTCTATCGAAATCTCCATTTGCTTCGTGGTAAGCCTTAATTACCATTAACCCTGTGTACTCACCTTGTGCTCCAGAGTTGGGTTGTAAAGACATTCCAGCAAACCCAGTGCATTCACACAGGTCTTTCTCCAATTCACGCAACATTTCATGATATCCATTCGCTTGAGACAATGGTGCAAAGGGGTGCATTTGAGCAAATAATGGATTTGTAATTGGAATTAATTCGCTTGCTGCGTTTAATTTCATTGTACATGATCCAAGAGGAATCATACTGTGCACCAATGACAGGTCTTTGTTTTCAAGACGTTTGAGATAACGCATCATTTTTGACTCTGAATGGTACTTGCTAAATGTAGGATGTGTCAAAATTTCATCCGAACGGAGTAAGTTACTATCGAGTGACGTTTCTCTTTTTTCTGTTGCGCTTTTTTCAGCTTTAAAAAGATTCAATATTGTATTTACATCTTTCCAAGTATGATTTTCACCAAAGCTGATTGTCAATTCATTTTCGTTAATGTAGTTGAAATTCATCTCTACATTTTCAGCTGCTGTTTTTAGGGTTCCAGCATCTATATCTTTAATGTGGATGGTGTCAAAGAAGGCTCCCTCTTTGACATGCACACCAGCAGACCGAAGTCCTCTTGCGGTTTGTGTTGCTAGTGAGTGCACATGTCCTGCAATTCTTTTTAGGCCATCGGGACCATGGTACACAGCATACATGCTCGCCATCACTGCTAAAAGTGCTTGTGCTGTGCAAATGTTTGATGTTGCTCTATCTCTTTTAATGTGTTGTTCTCTTGTTTGAAGTGCCATTCTGAGCGCCATATTATCGTCCGCATCTTTTGACACTCCGATAATACGTCCTGGTATGTTTCTTTTGTAGGATTCACGTGTTGCGAAGAATGCAGCATGTGGACCACCATATCCCATTGGCACACCAAACCGCTGTGAAGAACCAAGAACAACATCCGCTCCCATCGATCCGGGCGATTGAAGTAGCACCAACGAAAGAATATCTGCAGCAACAGCAACTTTGATATCTTGCGCATGCATTTTGGAGATGAACCCTTGTAGATTATCAATACGTCCATTTGCATCCGGGTATTGAACAATTGAACCGAAATAACTTTCATTTCCATCGAATGTATTCGCTGCTCCAATTGTTAGCTCTATTCCCAAATTTTTGGCATGTCCAACAATAACATCAATGGATTGTGGGAACATCGTTTCAGAAACAAAGAAATGATTTCTTCCCGCTTTTATATCAGCACGAGACCTGCTATTGAATAGCATGATCATTGCCTCAGATGCAGCTGTTGCCTCATCCAAGAGTGATGCATTCGCCAATTCCATACCTGTAAGGTCCAGAATCATTGTTTGGAAGTTCAATAATGCTTCTAATCTTCCTTGCGATATCTCTGCTTGGTAGGGCGTATATGCTGTATACCACCCTGGATTTTCTAAAATATTTCTCAAGATCACGGATGGGACGATTGTCTCATTGTACCCGAGTCCGATGAACGATTTGAATACTTTGTTTTTGTTTGCTAACTCGTTAATGTGAGACAAATAGTCATGCTCACTGAGTGCTTTAGAGATTTTTAATTCACCATCCATTCGAATGTGTTCGGGGATGGTTTTGTTAATTAATTCTTCAATTGAATTTACTCCAATTTTCTCTAGCATTGCGCTATTTTCCGCAGTAGTAGTGCCGATATGTCTACTTGAAAAATCGTTCATCTCGCGTACATTAATTTGTGAGGTACAAATATAACGCTCACTTCGCTTTTGATGAAACGTTTTACAGTTAAAAATGCGAAAAAAAACCGCTAGCCTAGAAGACCAAGTTCGCAACTACTCAACATAGCTTAGTTTCAGCATGTTTGAGTTTCCATGCGATTCAATTGGCATTGATGCAATGTTAATTACTAGATCACCACTTTTCAGACGTCCCTCCTTTTTTAAGAGTGCTTTGATATCAAAAATGGTATTGTCTGTGCTAACCGTTTTATCATAGAAAACACCTTTTACTCCCCATACAAGATTTAATTGCGTAAGAATTTGTCTATTGCTTGTAAAAACATAAATCGATGCTTTTGGTCGCTGTGAAGCAATTTTATATCCGGTATATCCTGTAAATGACATGGTTAAAATTGCATTTGCTTCTACCCGTTGGGACAAACGAACTGCATTGAAGCAGATCGAATCGGTAATGAAGCGTGTTTGATTTTTTTCGGGTGCTTCGGGCTTGTTGTAAATGTCTTCGAATGTTTCGATTTCTGAAACAATATTTGCCATTGTATGTATGACCTCAACAGGATATTTTCCAACAGATGTTTCGCCTGAGAGCATTACAGCATCGGCTCCATCGAATACGGCATTGGCGACATCGTTGACCTCAGCGCGGGATGGAGTGATGTTATCAATCATGCTCTCCATCATTTGTGTTGCCACGATGACGGGCTTGGCATGAGACTTACATTTGTTGATGAGCATCTTTTGAATAAGTGGCACATTTTGGTAAGGAATTTCAACTCCTAAATCACCTCTAGCTACCATCAATCCATGACTTTCTTTGATGATTTCGTCAATTTCACTGATTGCTTCAGGTTTTTCAATTTTGGCAATCACCTTCGCAATTTTCTTGTTTTTATCAATGATTGTTTTGAGTTCACGAATATCTTCAGCAGACCTCACAAAGGAAAGTCCAATCCAATCAACATTCTGTGCAAGAGCAAAGTCGAGGTCTTTCAAGTCCTTTTCAGTCAAACATGGCATTGAAATGTTCGTATTTGGAAAGTTCACTCCTTTGTGTGACGAGAGAATTCCTCCATGAAGCACTTTTGCCTTAATTTCATCCTTGCCATTGGTGCTATTTACTTCGAGTATTAACTTGCCATCATCAAGCAAAATTTTCTCACCGGAGTGAACATCTTTTGGCAATTCAGAGTAGTTGATTGAAAAGACAGCTTCGGTTCCCAGAATATCTTCTGTTACAATAGTAACTTCACTATCTGCGACTAGATTGATTCCATTATCGGTCATTTTTCCAGTTCGAATTTTCGGACCTTGTAAATCTGCAAGAATAGCAATGTGGTAGCCAAGTTCATCGTTTAATTCACGGATGGTCTTGATCGTCTCTTCGTGAAATTCATGGGATCCGTGAGAGAAGTTCAATCGACAGACATTTAGTCCTTCGAGAAACATTTTGCGCAGTGTCTCTTTGCCCGAGGACGCAGGTCCCATTGTGGCTACAATTTTTGTTTTTTTCATGTTTTAAAATACTATATTTTCAGCAGATTCAATGTCGTAAGGATCGAAGTCATATACTCCTAGAACACTTGGCACTGCTTTTAATTCTGACATTAATTGTTTCGCATTCACAGCATAATTGTCGTGAAGAAATAAGAAGTAATCGATTGTCGGCTTTTCGGGAATAAGATAGTTTCCGTGGTTCTTGTTTTTTATGAGATAATATGTGAGCCTGTCAATTTCATCCTTGTATTCGTACATTGAGTAATTGGAAACTACTTCTCCTTTCTTATTCATGATCACATAGTCCTCATTGCTTTTAGCCAATTGTAAACCAATTTTCTTATTGATATTCCAAACCAACCGATAGTCGCTGTGATGGGAGCATACACCAATCATGTCAAAATCGAATTCTTGATCAAATGTTAGCGTGTACTTTTTTTTCTTAGCCATGTTCAGCAAATTGATACGAAGATACCTTATTTGTGAGTATTACCGCAGACCTTTAGTTAAATTTATTAATACCATAACCTTTATTTAGTGTTCTGTGAACTAAAGTTATGGTTTGAAAGATATGTCACTACATGTAAACTTGAACTATTTACAATCCATGAGTCAGTGGGATATCTGTCTTGAAATAATGTCATTAGATGGTTCAATTGTTCTCTTAATGCTTAAATTTGATCTGTAAAATCAAAGAATATGTCAGAATTTTTTTTCCAAGAGCCCTATCCAATCACCTCGGATACAACTGAGTATCGAAAAATATCATCGGATTATGTCAGCATAGAGCAATTGGGGAGTCGTGAAATATTAATGATTGATCCAAAGGGTTTGGAACTTTTATCACAGGAAGCGATGAAGGATGTTTCATTTTATATGCGTTCAGCCCATCTAGAAAAATTGGCCAAAATATTAGAAGATCCAGAGGCCACAGACAACGATCGTTTTGTAGCGTACAATTTATTACAAAATTCAGTGGTTGCATCGGATGGAAAACTGCCTTCTTGTCAAGATACTGGAACTGCAATTGTAGTAGCAAAAAAAGGAGAAAATGTCTATACGGGTGCGAATGATGCGGAACACCTGTCAAAAGGCATTTATACCACCTATTTAGAGCGCAACTTACGGTATTCTCAAATTGTTCCCATTTCCATGTTTGAAGAAAAAAACTCGGGTTCGAACTTGCCTGCACAAATTGATATTTATGCTAAACAAGGAATGAGCTATGAATTCTTATTTCTTGCGAAAGGAGGAGGATCTGCAAACAAGACATTTCTTTATCAAAAAACCAAGTCACTATTGAATGAGGAGAATATGTCTGCTTTCGTTCGTGAAAAAATTAAAGACCTTGGAACGGCTGCTTGTCCACCATACCATCTTGCTTTAGTAATTGGAGGAACATCTGCTGAAGCCAATTTGGCTGTTGTTAAAAAAGCATCTGCAGGCTATTTCGATGCGCTGCCAACAAAGGGGAATATGGGAGGTCAGGCATTTCGCGATTTGGAGTGGGAAGCTAGAGTTCAAGAAATTTGTCAGGAATCATTGATTGGAGCTCAATTTGGAGGTAAATACTTCACTCATGATGTGCGCGTGATTCGTTTGCCGAGGCATGCAGCATCATGTCCTGTTGGTCTAGGTGTTTCTTGTTCTGCTGATCGTAATATAAAAGCAAAGATTACCAAAGAGGGATTGTTCATTGAGGCATTAGAGAAGAATCCAGCACGATTTTTACCTGAATCAGCGCCGCATCTTGAAGCACCGATCGAAATCAATTTGGACCGTCCAATGGATGAAGTAAGGGAGGAATTGAGCAGGCATCCGATAAAGACGCGCTTGAAATTAAGTGGAACCTTAATTGTGGCAAGAGATGCCGCACATGCGCGAATCAAGGATTTGATCGATTCAGGTCAGAAAATTCCTGAGTACATGAAAAACCATCCAGTTTATTATGCGGGTCCAGCAAAAACTCCAGAAGGTATGCCATCAGGATCATTTGGTCCGACAACAGCAGGTAGAATGGATCCTTACGTTGACTTTTTTCAAAGTCATGGGGGAAGTATGGTGATGTTGGCGAAAGGAAATCGATCGGAAGTAGTGACAGACGCATGTAAGAAATACGGCGGATTTTACCTTGGTTCGATTGGAGGACCTGCTGCAATTTTAGCAAAAGAAAATATCGAATCGGTCGAGATAATTGATTTTGAAGAACTTGGAATGGAGGCAGTTCGTAAGATCAAGGTAAAAGATTTTCCCGCATTTATTATCACAGACGATAAGGGCAATGATTTTTTCTCAAATCTTAAATAAGTGTTTGAAAAAGATTGATTCTAAATTTATTTTTTGAGTAAGGATTTTGATTTATTTATTACTTTTACGGTCGGTAACAACCTAATTAAAATTTAAGACATGAGTGTATTTGGTATCGTTATATTCTTATTGATTGCTGGAATGGCATTTTGGATGCTTTTGTTCCTCATGGGATTCATACTTCCATTTTGGATTACGTTAGGTGTGTTTGATATGATGAAGCCAAAACGGATTTATGAAGATTCGGACGCTGCCTAGGCGTCTTGACAAAGATATTTAAAGCTCCAGCACAATAATGTTGGGGCTTTTTTTTGACATTATTATCCGCCAATAGCAGTCATTGCTCTATTTTTTCTCGATTGAACTTCTTCATTGGAAAATTTTGAAAGGCCGCCTCTCTCTTTGTGTTTTTGTTTTATGGCAGACTGAATTATTTGTTTTAAATCGGATCCTTTCCTGAGTGCTCCAAGAAGGTCAGATTCCTCCTCTGAGAAAAGGCAGTTTTTTATTTTCCCATCTGCGGTCAAACGTAACCGATTGCAGGTATCGCAAAATGGATTGGTTATTGAGCTAATGATTCCAAAAGTTCCGAGACCATCTACTACACGAAAATTTTTTGAGGTATCATTGGGTGCATCTGAAACTTTGTAATATCCATTTACGCCAAGATGCTGGGATACTTTATTTAAAATTTCGTTGTAAGGGAACTTTTTTTCTGTTTTCCAGCTATTGCCTTCAAACGGCATGAATTCGATAAATCGAATGTGGACATTTTCTTTTTTCGACCAATGAACAAAATTGATGATTTCATGCTCATTGACATCGCGAATGACAACGACGTTGATTTTAACGGTAAACTTATGCGCAATCAATAAGTCAATATTTTTCCGTACTGCTTTGAAGTAATTTCGTCTTGAGATGGCATTGAAGCGATCTTCCTCAAGAGAATCAAGACTGACGTTAACCGATTTGATTCCTGCTTCTTTGAAAACGTCAATGAAACGATCAACGACGACTGCATTTGTTGTTATTGCAAGTTCTACAGGAAGCTTTCCCAGTTCTCGAATAATACTTGCTGCATTTTTTTTGATTAAGGGTTCTCCGCCGGTGAGGCGAATTTTCGTCACCCCCAAATCAACAAATATTTTTGCGATATGAACCAATTCTTCCGCAGACATAAATTCAGCCTTATCGCGCAGTTCAATTCCTTCCTCTGGCATACAATAAAAACAACGTAAATTGCACCTCTCGGTAAGAGAAATTCGCAGGTAATTATGAATTCGACCGAAACGATCTTTTATTTTTGGTTTGTTTTCGTCCATTGATTTTATTGAAATCGGTTAATCGTGTCTTGCTCCTTTGAAAATTCTAAATATATGCAGCAATGCAGGGAATAATGCGTCCATCGATTCTGATGCTCCTTTGGTGGATCCAGGCAATGCAAGCAATAAACTTTCATCTTTGGTTCCAGCAACACTTCTTGAAAGCATTGAATATGGAGTTCTTTCCTGTCCATAACTTCGTGTTGCTTCGGCAATTCCTGGAATTTCTCGATCCAACAATGGGATGAGTGCTTCTGGAGTTACATCGCGTTTTGAAAGCCCTGTGCCTCCCGTGAAGATAATCAAGTCGGTCTGTTGTTCAACGTGCTTGAGCGCAGCTGCTTGTATTTCCTCGATTTCATCTGGTATTACGTGGTATTGCGCTATTGAGACCGAGGATTCTTCTAATTTTTTAATAATTGCTTTTCCTGCTTTGTCCTCTTTTTGACCTGCTGCAATTGTATCTGAACAAACAAATACTGCAGCTCTTAAGTCTTTTCTGAATCGGTCTTTGAAGTCGGATTTACCTCCTTTCTTCGCTATAAGTTTCACATTTTGAATCTCAATTCCCTTGTCAATTGGTTTGAGCATGTCGTACATAGTTAGGGCAATTACACTAGCGCCATGCATTGCTTCAACTTCTACACCGGTTCTATAGATTGTCTTGACTTCAATTCGGATTTTAATTTGGAGTCCATCAATTTCATAGTCAACACCTGTATATTCTATAGGCAAAGGATGGCAGTCTGGAATTATATCGGATGTCTTCTTTACGGCAAACAATCCCGCAGTTTTTGCCATTTCGAATACGTTTCCTTTCGGAACAGCATCATTTGTGATTGCGTGAATTGTTTTTTCAGAGCTGACTTGAACAATTGCCTGAGCGATTGCGGTTCGGAGTGTAGTATTTTTTTGAGTAATCTCTACCATCTCCTTAAGTATTTACTTTATGTACATAGCTTCCATCCTCAAAGAGTTCTTTCCCGAATATAGGGACCTTCTCCTTTATCGCCTCAACTACAAATTCAATTGCACGTTGTACTTCTTTCCTATGTTTGGAGGATACGAACACAAACAAACAAATTTCTCCGGCTTTCACTTCACCAATACTGTGATAAATATGCATACAGGTCAAGTCAAATTTTTCAAAGGTGCCTTCACGGATGACATGAAAGGCTTTATTGGCCATTTCCTCATGTGCAGAATATTCTATTGCCCTAACCTCTTTTTCATCAACTTGGTCAGCTCGTACTTGTCCTAAAAATATTTGATGCGCGCCAATGTTTGTTTTTACTTGGTGGTGTGCAATTGAAGTAGCGATAAAATCAGAAGTAATAGAGCCTTCTCTGAAGCAGTTTTTCATAATGTACTTTTTTGTTTTTGGTAGAGATAAACGCCTCCACTGAGATTATACAAAGCATTAAATGATCCATTTTGTTGTAAAACGTCTATTGCCATTTGACTTCGAATTCCTTTTTGACAAAAAACGAGCGTTTTTTTTGTAGGATTGATCTTATGGATTTGACTTTCAAAATCAGACAATGGGATATGAAGTGTCGATAGATCACTCATATCGGGTGTTTCATGGTACTCTCGAACATCGATAATCTGTTCAAATGAAGAAGGATTTTTTAAAAAATCAACAAGAGTAATACGTTTGGTATTCATTGTTTTACAATGTATTTTGTAGGCCTCAGCGTTGAGCCCATTTATTTTAATGTGTTCGTATATTTCAGGGTTCGTTTTCGAAATAGTAAATACATTTGATTTGTTATTTAATGCATTAAAAAGAAGGAGTTTACCGCTCAGCGGACTTCCGATTTCTAGAATAAGTTTTAAGACTTCATTGGCTTGAAGTGTACCAATCATGCCTGGCAAGACACCAAGGACTCCGCTTTCTGAGCAGTTTGTTGTTGCTGATGCACTTGGTCGTTCAGGATATATACAACGGTAGGTTGGTCCTTGATTGTGGTTGAATACCGAAACTTGACCTTCGAACTTATAGATAGCAGCGTAGATGAGTGTTTTGTTGTACAGTACACATGCATCGTTTATTAAGTATCTCGTCTGGTAATTGTCTGTGCAGTCGACAATCCAATCGTATTTTGATAGTTGTGTTTCAATTGAATGAATAGTTGTACCGTCTGTGTAAGAGTTGATTTCAACGGATGGATTCATTTCTAGTAATCGTTTTTTTGCTTCGAGTGCTTTTGATTTTCCTATTGATGAGGTTCCAAATAGAATCTGTCTGTGTAGGTTTGAGGTTTCAACAACATCATGGTCTGAGATTCCAATTGTCCCAACTCCTGCCGCACATAAATACTGGAGCACAGGACATCCCAATCCTCCAGCGCCAATTACTAAAACTCGTGCGTGTTTGAGTTTGATCTGGCCTTCGACACCAATTTCATCTAAAAGTAAATGTCGGCTGTATGTATCCTGTTCTATTTGACTTAGCATAACTTTTTTTAGCCACCAGCAAATGGGGGCAATAACGCAATTTCATGAATTGATTCTTTGGAGTAAAGTACATCTCTTAGCTCCTGGTTAATAGCAATTTTAAAACTCATTTCCTTTAGTTCGGGGAAACGGTGTTCAAAATAAGAACGCAAGTTGATTTCTTTTGATGAGTTGTCAAAAGTATGCTGTTCTGTTGACCTTCCCAACCGATCGGAAATCATTCCAAAGTAATGAACATCAACAATCATAATTCCAAACGTTTAAATTCCTCTGTTGTATTTAGGTTGCTGAACATTATCGACTTAACTTCTGGGTGCATAGTGAGAGAGACAACATCTGCATTCAATGCTTTGTTCGCATTTTGAAGCTTAAGATCATTTCTATCTAAGTATAATTTAAAAGTATCACGACTGTGTTTGCTATATATTCCAATTAATGGATGCTCCCTTCCTTCAAACTCAGCAATTGCAATACTGCTGTTTTTTGCTGCATCTATTAAATAATTCAATAATTTTTTTGAGAGAAATGGGGTGTCACAACTAACAATTAAGTTCTTTTCGGTTGAGGAGTATGAGAGTGCAGTATAAACTCCTCCAATCGGCCCTTTATCTGGAATTATATCTGGATAAACAGGAAAACCGAACTGCTCGTAATCCGAATTGTTTGAGATAATTATAATTTCAAGCCCTATCGATTTCAGGGTATCAATTGCATATTGAATTAATGGTTGTCCATTGAGCTCGAGAAGACCTTTATCAGTGCCCATACGTGAACTTTTTCCCCCTGCCAATATGACTCCCGTTATCCTCAAAAGTCTAAATTTTTAATTTTTTCATCCAGCAACATTCTATTTTCTTCATCTAATTTCTTGAAAAGTAAAATTGCTTTTTTCCCTGCTTCACTAACCGATGATCCTCCTCCATTTTTCCCTCCTGTTATTGGTCGCACAATGGGCTCTTTACTTTGACTATTTATCGAATTGACAAGTCCCCAAGCTTTTTTGTAAGACATCTTCATTGATTTTGCCGCTTTTGAAATTGATCCATAGGTTTCAATTGCTTCAAGAAGGGTTATTCGACCAGCACCAAGGAAGGTTCCCTCATCTGTTGTAATCCAAATGCGGCTTTTGATTTTGTATTTGGGCACCTTGCTCATAGCGTTATATCTTTAAAAAGATAACGCTTAAATGTACAATACAAAATCCAATCAGAAAATATTTTTTAATATTAATGTAAGTCTCGAGTAAATTTTAGGGTAAAATATAGACCTCGATTGCGTCACCTTTTTTCCATTCAGATTGACCTTCGGGAAGGCACGCAAGACAGTTTGCACTTGCAAATGAGCTGAGCATTGCAGAGCTCTGTGCGCCTAATATTGCGACTTTATCGCCGTAACATTTTGCCTTTAAAAAATGGGTCAAATTTTTTGATTTTGTATAATCAGAAGTCAATTTCAGGGTTCTTTTTTCAAGAGATACATCTGAAATTCCACACATTTTTCTGATTCCTGGGGTGACATATAAATAAAAACACGAAAGGGCTGCTGCAGGGTTTCCAGGAAGTCCAAAAACGACCGTAGAATTGCGCTTACCAAAGAAAATGGGTTTTCCAGGTTTTTGTTTTATTTTATAAAAAATCGATTCTACTCCGACCTCCTCCATTGCTTTTCCGACAAAGTCATAATCTCCAACAGAGATTCCACCGGTTGTTATGAGTATGTCACATTCATTCAAACTTTCTTGGATGGATTTTTTTGTTGCCTCGTAGTTGTCTTCAACAGTTTTAATTGTGACTTGAATTCTAAATTTCTTGAGTGCTGTTTTTAGTGTATAGGTATTGGATTCATATATTTTTCCTGGACTTAGTTCTTGTCCGGGCGGAACAAGTTCATTTCCTGTTGACAGAATAATGATATTAGGTTTTTTTGTCACGGAGACCTGGTTGACTCCCAATGTGTAGAGGAATCCTGCTGTTCCCGGAGTAATAACGGTTCCTTTAGGGAGTGCGATGTCCCCTTTTTTTATCTGCTCACCAAGTGGTCGTATATTCTGTAAATGTTTTTGCTTTTCGGTGATTCGAATTTCTGTTTTATTTTTCTCAACAATTTCTTGTTTTGCGACTGCAAAGGTGCCATTAGGAATCATTGCACCCGTGAATATGCGAACGGCCTCATTACTTTTTAGTGTCATACCAGATGAGTCTGCTCCAGCCTGAATTTCACCTACGAGTTTGAATGTGTTCCCTTGTGATCCAATAGCATAGCCATCCATTGCAGATTGAGAGAATGGAGGCATATGAATTGGAGATTTAACGTCTTCCGATAAAACTTGATCCAATGCATTTTCTACACTCTTGGAGACAGAATTGAGAATACGGCTATTTTCTTGTATTTTACATTGAGCCTCTTTGACACTTATCATAAACCTCTGCACTTTTAGACAAAGGTATTTAAATACAGATATTGACGAATTTCTATGATGAAATAAAAAATAACCAAACGATAAGATGATTGTTTTTTTCAATCATACGAATTGTTCGGGTGTTCCAAAAACTACACAACTATATCGTTTTAAATCCAGTGTATTTGTGAAGTGCATTTGGGATAATTATACCTTCTTCCGTCTGGTGGTTTTCAAGAATGGCCGCCATAATTCTTGGTAATGCAAGCGCTGAACCATTAAGTGTATGGCATAACTGGCTTTTTTTGTCTGCATTCTTGAAGCGTAATTTTAATCGCGTAGATTGAAATGTATCGAATCGAGATACAGAGCTGACCTCAAGCCATTTTTCTTGTGCTGCTGAAAACACTTCAAAGTCATAAGTCATTGCGGCTGCGAATCCGGTATCTCCTCCACACAATCGAAGTACACGATATTGAAGCCCCAATTTTTGTAACAAGCCCTTTACATGGTCAAGCATTTCGTTCAATGCTCTTTCTGAATTTGAAGGATGCTCGATACGAACAATTTCTACTTTATCGAATTGATGAAGTCGATTCAATCCGCGAACATGGGCACCATAAGATCCGGCTTCTCTTCTGAAGCATGGTGTATGCCCAGTAAGTTTAATCGAAAAGTTGTCATCTGGAAACATGGCTCCGCGATACATGTTCGTTAGCGGAACTTCTCCAGTTGGGATCAGATATAAATCGTCATCTCCGATGTGATACATTTGCCCTTCTTTATCAGGGAGCTGTCCTGTACCATATCCAGAGTTTTCATTTACTACATGCGGTACCTGATGCTCTGCGTAACCTGCCGCTGCTGCCTCGTCAAGGAAAAATCCGATTAATGCTCGTTGAAGTTTTGCACCTTTTCCGATATAAACTGGAAAGCCCGCACCTGTAATTTTTACTCCTAGCTCAAAGTCAATTAGATTTAATTTAGTAGCGAGTTCCCAGTGAGGCAGGGGGGTAAAGTTAAACTGAACTGGTTCACCATGTGCTTCGACCATTTCGTTGTCTTCTTCGCTTTTTCCAGCTTTCACCAACTCATTCGGTACGTTGGGTAATTGGTACATTCGTTCTTGGATTTGCGCCTCAAATGCTTCTACTTTTTCTTTAAGATCGGCTTCTCTTGCTTTGAGTTCAGCTGTTTGTCCTTTTATTGCGTTCGCTTCATCAGCTTTACCTTCCCGAAATAGGATGCCAATTTCTTTAGACAACTGATTCAATTCAGAAGCAGTTGTTTCCATTTGGCTTTTGTAGATTCTCCATTTCTCATCTATTGAGAGTAATTCATCAATAATTGATTCAGCATTAAAGTGACGTTTTTTCAGTCCTTCAATAATGCTGTTTTTATCGTTACGAATACGTTGTATTTCGAGCATTTTTATCTTGTTGAATAATGTTGCGAAGTTAGAAATATTTTGTGTTCGGAATAGTTTCCGACTTTACATTTTCTTGGGGTATTCTATTTTCTTCTCAGAAATTTGACTTTGGTTATTGATAGATTGGTATCTTCAATATAATACGCATAAAAAAAGCGCCTTAGTAGAACCAAGACGCTTTAACAATAGAATTATCAATTACGCTTCGGCAGTCTCAAATGGGACTACTGAAACAAACGAACGATTGTTTCTTTTTTTACGGAATTCAACTACACCGTCAGTCAAAGCGAATAAGGTATGGTCCTTCCCGATTCCTACATTCTCTCCTGGGTGGTGCTGCGTTCCTCTTTGGCGAACGATGATATTACCAGCTATAGCTGCTTGTCCTCCAAAAATCTTCACTCCCAATCGTTTACTTTCTGATTCACGACCGTTTTTTGAACTACCGACTCCTTTCTTATGTGCCATCGTATTTAATATTTATATCCGTCACAGACGGGTTGTTTCTGTTAATCTTCCTTCTTAGGTGCTGCCTTTTTCTTAGGTGCTGCCTTTTTTGCTGGAGCTTTAGCTGCTGCTTTTGGAGCTGCTTTTTTTGCTGGAGCCTTTTCAACTTTCTCAGCGCTTGCTTTTCCTCCTCCTACTTTAATATCACTTATGGTAAGTGAGGTAAAGCTTTGGCGGTGTCCATTTTTCTTTTTATAGCCTTTTCTTCGTTTTTTTCTAAAAACGATTACTTTATCACCTTTGACGTGCTTTTCAACTTTTGCTGAAACTTTTGCACCTTTTATAGCCGGGGCGCCAAGAGTTACTTTGCCTCCGTTCTCTAAAAGTAGGACTTTGTCGAAATCAACTTTCTTCCCTTCTTCTGCATTTAAACGGTGGACAAAGATCTTTTGATCTTTTTGCACTTTGAATTGCTGCCCTGCTATCTCCACTATTGCGTACATATAGCCTGTTATATTAATTTAATTATCCGAAAATTCGGACGACAAAGATAGTGTTATTTATTTATAATACAATGTTATCATGACGAAATGATTCAATTTGGCTCCTATTTTTATTGA
>Ga0233396_1000181_pt1 | contig 31556 bp, 29 predicted proteins | sample 32DmetaG_FD_183169 | JGI IMG/M metagenome (GOLD analysis project Ga0233396, IMG submission 183169) | Seawater microbial communities from Monterey Bay, California, United States - 32D | ecosystem: Environmental > Aquatic > Marine > Coastal | place: USA: California | collected 2016-10-19 | reverse complement strand
CCTTCAATAAGAAGGTGCGGATCTCCTTCCATCAGCATTCGGTCCTTGAAAGTTCCAGGCTCCATTTCATCGGCATTCACGACTAAATATTTCTGCGCTTCACTGTCTGGACCTTGCGGTACAAAACTCCATTTCAGGCCAGTAGGAAACCCTGCTCCACCCCTTCCTTTTAAACCAGAGTCCTTGACCATCCCTAGCATCGAACTTGAGTCCATCCCGGTTGCGATCTTTCTTGCCCCTAAATACCCCCCAGCGCGCTCGTAACCAACCACATCTAGGGCGCCTCGTGTGAGATCGATATTCTTTGTTAATGGACGTTCGTTACTTCCTGTCATGCCTACTCCCCAGATTTGTTTTGGGTTTCACGAGAACTCGACAAACTTTTAATCGAATCTACGGTCAAGTTTCGGTGCATCTTCTCACCGACTAACATTACCGGCGCCTTATCACAATCTCCAAGACATGGAACAGGGATCAGGGTATATTCGCCGTCCTCTGTAGTTTCGCCATAATCAATACCTAGGTGACTGTTGATTTCTTTACGAATTTTTTCACACCCCATAATCCAACAACTGACACTATCGCAGAAGAGAATCACGTTTTTCCCAACAGGCCGCCGGTAAATTAAATTAAAAAAAGTTGCAACTCCCTCCAATTCGCTGAGAGCTATGTCTAAATACTTTGACACCGCAAGCATGCTCTCATCTGAAACCCAGCCGTTGTGTCGCTGAACAATTTTTAGCGCTTCTAGCCCTACCGCTTTCTTGTCGGGGTAAAGAGTTAGTTCATGCTCAATCTCTTTCACTTCAGCATCACTAAGGTCTCGGGCAATTTTCCCCGAACTAACTATAACTTCACGATTCATCGAGCATTTCTCTAATTACTAAAAAAAATAAATTTCACATACAAGATCGGCAACTTCACGCATTCAAAACCCTGTTTCACAGGTCAAGTTGACCACCATGCGACTTTGTTATCTATCTACATCGGCCATCACAAAATCAATACTCGCGATAATTGCGATGAGATCTGACACCATAAATCCTCGCGAAATTGCGGGTATCATTTGCAAATGCGCGAAGGAAGGGGTCCGAATCCGGGTTCTATAAGAAGTCGTGTTTCCGTCACTGACCAGATAATACCCGTTTATTCCCTTTGTTGCCTCGATCGCCATTGAGACTTCGGTCGGTGGAATGACCGGACCCCAGCTAACACTTAAAAAATGATTAATTAAAGTCTCAATATCTTTCATTGATTTTTCTTTCCGAGGCGGAGTTGTGAGCGGGTGGCTCGACTTATAATCTCCCGCCGGCATGTTATCGACACACTGTTTAATAATTCGCAGACTTTGACGCATTTCTTCGACGCGAACCGCGCATCTATCGTAACAGTCGCCGTTCTCAGCAATTGGAATATCAAATTCAAAATTTTCATATCCACTGTAGGGCCTTTGCTTTCTATAATCCCATTCGTACCCTGTCGCACGAAGTCCCGCTCCAGTAATTCCCCAATCAAAAGCCTCTTCAGTTGTATAAGACCCAATACCCTGCGTACGCCTCTTCAAAATTCCATTGTTTAGTACCATGCTGTCATATTCATCCAGACGCGCTGGCATAAAGTCGAGAAGCTCTCGTATCCTTTTTTCCCAGCCTGCAGGCAAATCTTGTGCTACTCCACCTATACGGAACCACCCAGGATGCATGCGAGCACCGCAGATTGATTCGATAATGTTGAAAATACGCTCACGTTCCACGAACATATAAAAAATCGGTGACAACTGCCCTACATCTTGAGCAAAAGTTCCATAGAAAAGCAGATGACTGCAGATCCTAAACATTTCCGAGAGCATTACCCTGATCACCTTGACTCTTTCTGGAACCTGAATACCCGCCATTTTTTCCACGGCCATTACGTAGGGAAGGTTATTCATTACACCGCCCAAATAATCGATCCGGTCAGTATAAGGAATGAAGGTGTGCCAAGACTGACGCTCACCCATTTTTTCAGCGCCACGGTGGTGATACCCAATATCAGGGACTGCATCGACTAAAATTTCGCCGTCAAGCTGAACCGCGATTCGGAATGCTCCATGAACACTCGGATGATTTGGACCCAAGTTTAAAAACATAAACTCCGAGTCCTCAGATTTCTTCTGCATCCCCCACTCTTCCGGCTTGAACTTAAGCGCTTCCTGCTCCGCGTCTGTCTGCACATCGTTCAGCGAAAAGGGCTCCATCTCGGTAGCCCGCGCGGGGTGCTCTTTTCGCAACGCATGACCTTCCCATGTTGGAGGCAACACAAGACGATATAGGTTCGGATGACCATCAAATCGAATACCGAACATATCCCACACTTCACGCTCATACCAATTTGCGTTAGACCACAAATCAGAAACCGTCGGCAGAACTAGATCCGCATCAAAGAGCGGCACCTTAATCCTCATGTCGCAGTTACCGCTAAAAGACATCAAGTGATACATCACTGTAAATTCACTCGAGGGCTGTCCATCTCTATGAACCCGAGCCCGTTCATCAATGGCTGTCAGATCGAAAAGCATCTCAAACCTGCTTCCAGCAAACGAGTTCTCGCGCAGACAATTAAGCACGGCTTTCACTTTCGCCCGATCGAACCAAAGTGTTGGTATACGATCGCAGTTCGCTTGCTCGGCGAGCACATCTCCAACGAATTCTTTTTTCAGAAACTCGACGGCGGCATTAGCAGGCCCTGAGTATACGACTCGACCTGTGTCTTCCTTTGATTGTTCAGCAGCTAACATTTACCCGTTACATTCCTATCAATATAAAATTCTGTCATCAGAAAAAACATGATCACCTATTCAGGTATGCTCAAATCTCATCTGGCGATCGCAACTCAGTCGCAGCTATCCTTTCGGGACCACGAACGACCCGTTGAACCTCATCTTTCTCGCGTTGGATAATGCCTTGCTCATTTATTACCCAACTCAAAGGCCTACGTTGTTTTCCGATTTGTTCCTGCAAAAGCAGCAGACCCTGGAGCAACGCTTCTGGTCTTGGAGGGCAACCTGACACGTATACATCCACTGGCAAAAACTTGTCTACACCTTGCACGACCGAGTAAATGTCGTACATTCCTCCAGAATTGGCGCATGAGCCCATCGATATAACCCACTTCGGTTCTAACAATTGGTCGTACAACTGCTTGACGACCGGAGCCATTTTTCGAAAAACTGTTCCAGCTATGACTATCATATCCGCTTGTCTCGGAGTTCCCCTGATAACCTCCGCCCCGAATCGCGCTAGGTCGTGGCGACTTGTGAAAGCCGTAGCCATCTCCACATAACAGCAAGACAAACCAAAATTAAATGGCCATATTGAGTTCTTCCGACCCCAAGCAACCATATCTTCGAGTGTCACCATCATGACGTTATTACGAATAAACTCGTCGGCGTCGTTACCCCCGCGCTGAGGTGCGCTAGACTTCTCTGCAGACTCAAGACTCCACTTCACAGTTTAAACTCCCGTTTGTTTGTTACACCACCCGGACCGACCATCGCACGGAGCTCCCGTTTTTGTACGCGTGTACGCCAGTCAAGCGCACCAATTCGATAGAGATAGAATAATGCAGCGAGTAGAACAAATACGAATACCGAAATTTCAATAAATCCCGCCCAGCCAGCCTCTCGAACAGCTACGGCCCAGGCAAACAAAAAGACCACTTCTAAATCGAAGATAATGAAAAGAATCGCTGGCAGATAAAAATGGATAGTAGTGCGAAATTTTGCACTTCCAACAGAAACGATGCCCGATTCAAAAGGTAGGTTCTTTGAGTGCGCAGCTTTTTCTTGGCCCAGGACAAAGGACAGACCTAACATCGTCAGCACAATCGCAAGAACGGCAAACCCATAGATTAAAAATGAAGTAACATCTGGCGTTGCAACTTGAAGCGCTTCTGTTTCCAAATGTTTATCCTCCCTCACTATTTCCAAAAATTACTGTACGGGTGTTTTTCCATGCAAAGCCTCAACAGACGACTGCAAGAATGCTGGGCCATTACGACCCAACCTATTGGCATTTCCACTTAGCATCTTTTTGCCCCAACAATTTAAGAAGGAGCTAGGCATGATTGTTGTTGGTGAAATTTTATCACGGCGACCGATGCCGACGCTAGGTTTTTGTCACAACTTAACAGGGGTTAACTTCGATTTATCGATCACAACTTTAAAACAAATGCCCCACATGATAATCGTTCTCAAAAACAAATCATGGGCGTCATAACAACACTCGAAGAATAGGACCAATTCAGTAACTTTTAAACCAAACACGCTAGATAAAACCAGTGTCAGAAATTCTAACCTTAACGGCGAGTTGCTTCTGCAATTCGTGAAAAATCAAGATCTGAAAATTTAAATGTTTGTCCATCAAGCAACCTATCACCGACTTCCTCTCTCCAGTCATAATGCATTCCGACTTCTGAAATTTCTGGACCACTTACATAAAAAACAACCGAATATATCTCGTCTCTCTCTCCAGGCAGCTTCGTATTCCGCGCATAATGAAAATTGTCTGACATATTTAAATGCGGATCCAACCGAACAAGTCTTTCTTCACCTGAACTTTGGTTTGTTATCAATGCTGTTATATCCAAATACGCAACAAATCCGCCATTAACGGAACCCCTCGGCCCATTCTCATTCCATGTGGCAACAACTTCAATATGAATATCTGAATCTGCCTCTAGACCGAAAATAGTGCTTGGCGCTACATCATCTTTAATAGCCCCTTCAAAAATAAGAGAGATCCCAGGTTCAATATCTTTTTCTCCAATAACCATCTCGGGCAAGTCGGCGGCGCAAACAAATGTTGGTAGCACCAAAATAATAAAGCTGTATATTTTCATCAGTAAACCCCCAATATGAACAACCTTTACCAGCACAAAAAAATTCCTTACATTTGGCTACTTTTACACTAGACGCGACATTATAAATGAGGAAGAAAAACTATGGAAATCTTACAACCTATGTTCGCAATGATTGCCCTTTCGGGAATACTGATTCTCTTGCTCGGAATATCAAGAATCCCCCCGATTATTCGAAATTTTGGCAATTTACAATCTGCAAAATACTCTGAAGACCTCAGACCAAAACTCCCAAATTGGATGCGTTACATCACTGATAACCATAACCATCTATTCGAGCAACCCACCCTTTTCTACGCATTAATAACTTATATATTCCTCGCAGAACATATCGATCCAATTCATATCCAACTTGCTTGGGGCTACGTTTGTCTGAGAACCGCTCACTCGCTCATCCATATCACTACCAACAACGTTTCAGTGAGGGCCCCGCTGTTTCTATTATCGGCTTTATGTCTGATCAGCATGATTGGACGCGAGACCGTCTTCCTATTTAATTCAATCTGATGGACCAAGCGAAAAAATAGCTTCGAGACCAAAGATTCGAGAGCTTGATGTTTGCAGAAATTCAGGCGCTGTTGCTTTTATTTCTCAAACAATACGATTACTATCTGAGAACAATAAGTTGGAAGACCAATCCATCTAATGTAATAAGCGATATTGACAGCAATATAAGCCGGATAACCATTTAACCAGTGAATTGGAGCAAAATAATGCTAAAAAAATCTCTCTTTGCACTAGCACTATGTACTTTAACAACACTCGCAGCGCCTGTTGTTGTATTTGCGCAAGCCATGGAGCCCTCGCAACCTTTTAAGGTAGGCACTTTCGCGATCAACGATATACCAACCGTTGGGCTTGTGTTGGCCGACGATAAGGTAATAGTTGACTTAAACGCCGCAAACCGGGCAATGGAGCTTTTGCCACGCTACAGCACGTTAGCCATGCCTACAGACATGCTCGGGCTTATTGAGCAGTATGAATATGGACTGAAGTATCGAATATATGAGGTGGTAAATTGGCTCGACCAAGAGGGGCATCTTAGCGGTGGCAATGAACCCAGTTACGTTCATTCAGTAAATAACGTCGACATACTAGCCCCGATCCAATACCCGAGTAAGATAATGAATGCGGCTGTCAATTTTTATACTCACGCATGTGAAGGTTGTAATGCTGACGAGCAAGCCGCGCGCAACAGAGAACGTCAAGAAAACCGGGGCGTCCCTTACCTGTTTTTAAAACCTACACGAGGCGCAGTTGTGGGCGACGGTGATGACATTATCATGCCTTATGGAAGAGATCGCATCGAATGGGAAGTTGAAATGGCTATCGTCTTCGGTCGCACTGGTAAATATGTTTCTGCTGACAGAGCTTATGATCACGTGTTTGGCTACATGGTTGCAATGGATATTTCCGACCGCGGCGGGCGCCCGCCTGGCGGTTACGGCTCAGGCTCAGACTGGTTTGTTGGCAAAGGCCACGACACATTCGCCCCCCAAGGACCTTGGATCGTGCCAAAGGAATTTTATGGCGACCCGATGGAGCGATTGCATCAGACGCTCGTTATCGATGGTGTTACGGTTCAAGAGGCCCGCGCCGGAGATATGATTCATAACATTCCTGAACTCATCGAGTATGCGTCTTCTCTCATAACAATTTTTCCAGGTGATGTAATGCAGAGCGGCACATCAGGTGGAACCGGTGCAGGACGCGTAGAACGCGCATCTGGTTCTGGGTTCTTAATTGACGGCGAGACCATAAGCGCTAACATTGAAGGAATTGGAACACTAACCCACACAGTGCGGGTTGAAACAAGTGTTCCCGACGATCTCTCTGGATCACAATTACCGCCGGTAAGATCTTATCGAAACAATTGATAAAGAAGCAAAATAGGCACATAAAAAACCACCTTTCATGGGTGGTTTTTTATATATAAAAGCCATCAGCGTATCGCAAAAACACCAACGTCACTTATATTGCTCGGAAATTTTGCGCTTTTGCTCTCTGTAACAAGCTTTTGTTTAACTATTAAAGACCCTTTGACTTATAGCTGGCGGCTACCTTTTCAATGGCAACTAGATAGGCTGCCAATCGGAGATCGGACACCTTTTCGTTCTCATGCCACAACTCTCGCATCGATTGGAAAGCTCCCCGCATCGTGTCGTCTAGGCCCGACCGCACCAACTCAAGTTCACCCGCGCCCTTTATGTACTTTTCTCGAAACGAATCCGTCAGATTCCACTGGTTTCCAACCGACTTGGAGAGGTCCTCAAGTTCAGATATCACCAATTCATTACGCGCCTCTTGCTCGCGCCGTTCCATCCGACCAAATCGGATATGACTTAAGTTTTTAACCCACTCAAAATAAGAGACGGTAACGCCTCCAGCATTTGCGTACATGTCAGGAATAATAACGCAATTCTTTCCTCTCAGAATCTCATCAGCCCCGGCGGTAATTGGTCCATTTGCTGCCTCAATTATGAGCGGAGCTTTTACGCTAGACGCATTGTGAATATTAATTACGCCTTCCATCGCAGCAGGAATCAATATATCGCATTCAGCTTCTAAAAGTTTTGCTCCCTCTTTTATGAATTCAGCATCAGGGAAACCTGATACCCCCTCATTATCCGAAATCCACTCACGTACTGCCTCTATGTCTAGACCATCGCCATTAAAAATAGCACCATCTCTCTCTATGACACCCGTAATGCAACTTCCATCCTCCTGCTGGAGAAACTTTGCCGCGTGATAGCCAACATTACCCAAGCCCTGAACAATAATTTTTTTATTTTCAAGCGAACCTGATAAATTAGCTCTCGCAACGTCCTTTGGCTCGCGAAAGAACTCCCTCAATGCATATTGAACACCGCGCCCAGTAGCCTCTACCCTCCCCGCTATGCCACCCCCATTGATCGGCTTGCCGGTGACACACGCTTTCGAATTGATGTCAGTAGTATTCATTCGAGAATACTGATCCGCTATCCATGCCATCTCTCTTTCTCCGGTACCCATATCCGGCGCCGGCACATTCTGACTAGGATTAATCAAGTCTCTCTTAATAAGCTCATACGCAAATCGACGAGTTATCTGTTCCAGCTCATATTCATTGTAATCTCTAGGATTAATACAGAGCCCCCCTTTTGAGCCCCCGAATGGCGCGTCTACCAATGCACATTTGTAGGTCATCAGCGCAGCAAGCGCTTCAACTTCATCCTGATTTACAGAGCTAGCAAACCTAATCCCCCCCTTCACAGGTTCCATGTGCTCTGAATGAACAGCTCGGTAACCGGTAAAGGTATGGATGTCACCCCTCAAGCGAACACCAAATCGGACAGTGTATGTGGCATTACAAATTTTCATCGTTTCCTTCAGCCCAGGGGGCAGATCAACCATGGATACGGCACGATCAAACATGATATCTACACTTTCGCGGAAAGTAGGTTCAATAATCTCGGACATAAATTTCTCCTGTTCTAACTTTGATTTTCATAGATCACGTAGCTCTGAATGTTTTTATTACATACTCCGCATAATAAAAAGACCGAGATCTCCTATTAAGTACGCCATGGCGAAAAACCCAAATAACCAAAAGACACTCCGAAGACTTGGATTTCTATCTGTTGCAATAAAATAATATACGAGCATATGACCGATTCTTGAAACGGCGTAAACCCAGGTGATTATGCCCAACCTATTTGAATCATAATCAATCAGGATTCCAACAATTACCAACGGAAAAATAAGAACAACGTTTTCAACAGAATTCCAGAAAGCTCTATAACTGCGAAACAAAAAAGATTGCTGTCCAAGAGAGGCGTCTATAACACCAACTTTATAATTTTTTTGCATTCTGTGCGCAACAATCAATACTACCGCCTGGGCGAAAATCGTTGTCAAAATCACCCACAAGGCAAAGAAAACTAGTTTGTAAATCTCAAACATTTATTATCCTTATCGTTGAATTTTTAATTCCCGAAAAATTTGAATTTTCTATCAAAAAGCTCTTATAAATCAGGTTACCCGGTAAAACATTGTTCTTATGAAAGCAACCGAACTTTGGACGAGAAAAAGTAACAAACAAATCACATACACATTTGATTTGAGGTCAATGACATCCATAATCATACTTATAGATAACAGAAAAATAGTCGACAAAATGCCCGTCTGAAAAAAAAACAATCTGAGGGGGAACAAGGCCTTGAATCCGTCCTTTCTTATAGCCAACATCTTTTTAGGAAAAACAAAAAGACCAGCAATTGAGTACACACAAACGGTCCAGTTGATCATAGCCCATGAGACGTCCGCATCTGCACTCTTAAAAATAGCGAAAGGGACGAGTGCTCCAAACATTGCGCCAAAAGCAGAATAAATCAAAAGTTGGATACGGAAATTGTCAGGCACACTGAAGCCGTCCGTCGCCCGACTCAACCCTATTAATATCGCCGAGAACCCTAATATCCCAAGAGAAGCCTCGGCGATAACCTGTAGAGCTAAAAAGTTTGGTTCCATGACACAAATGCCTCGTTAGCATAAATTGAAAACCCTCTCAAAGAGTCTTTTTCTAAATTTCACAATTTACGCAATACGGCCCTATTGTTAGATCTCTCTCCATTCTGGATTACAACATTCTCAAATACCATAACGTTTGAATTCGTAGAGTCGGTGGTCCACTTCATGCTCTCTACAAAATCGTGTTGATCTGACTGCAAATTTGATCGAGACTTATCGAAAGAAATCGCGATCACGTTATCAGTGGATTGTGTCACCATGAAAACAGGCTCTGTTCCAAGTGCACAATAGTGCTTAACGACCAATTGACCATTATCATCATTATAGGTTGTTAACATCTCAACCCCATCCTCTATGATCGTTTCAGTTATGGTGTTCCCGCCAGACGTGATTCTCCATTCGTATGACACATTAAACGTTTCTCCTGTTAATCCTTGTGTCATCTCTCCTTGCCACTTGCCAAGTTTGTTCCTCATCTTATTGAACGCGTCGCTACTCTCAATAGCTGGCATCTCCACATCTCCGATCGTCGTTGCTTCCTGAGCACTGATACTGGAATAAAAAAACATGATCGCCACTATCATCACTGAAGCATTTTTAAATAATTTCATTGCATAACTCCCTTAGTAAAAAAAATTTTCGAGACAAATTTTTTAGATCGAAATTAAAGCTTCCTAATCTCTACTTTTCGAAACCGTATCTTTCCTCTTCCCCATTGCAAGCCAATAGGTCCGCTATCAAGAAGCTCGTCACGGACATCAACAGTTCTTTTATTATTTAAATCTACCATAAGATGATCGCCGTCCATTGTTATTAAAAAAACATTCCAAGTGCCGCCAACCTTTGGTCTAGGCTCATCTACAGGAGCAACGTGCACTATCGCACCTGTTCCAAATGAAGGGTCTCCTCGTTGGTCGAAAATATTAGCCTCATAACATGTACGATCCGTTATTCTCTCGCTATCTGCACATCTCACGTAAATACCACTATTGGCATCGTCGCTCGCCCAAAACTCAACGCGCAAAACAAAATCGGCATAACTATCTTTACTTACAAGCCAAGAGGGCCCAGTACCGCTTGACGCTTGAATACTATTATCTTTAGCTGTCCAATCGGCATCACCATTAATATTGAAATTTTCTATACCATCTGTACCAGAAATAAGAGTTGTCCAGTCACTCTCTGCAGCCGACGCTAATGAGATTGAATACAAGACAGCAATACAAATACATAAACCTTTTAGAAACTTATCGCAGTAATCCTTTAACGAAACCATAAAATCCTCCAAACCCTTTTTTTATTAGCACCTCAATGATCGGTGAACAACCTTCACCGAGCGACCTTCATACACTCCCTCTGCAACCGGCTTTAAATTAGCGCGTCTCCAAATGCACAAATCACGGTTTTTCGGTTAAGCTTAACTCAAACGTCAAGCATAGGCTAACTTAACACTCGGAGGACGACTCAAAATGCTCCACCCAAAGCTTAGGCACTTCATCGAACAGGAAATCCTACCGTTTACCGAAATCGATGCAGCTCAATTATGGGACGGCATTAATCTTTTAATCGATGATTTTTCTGCAGGGACTCGAACTCTCCTGCGTCAAAGACAGGTCTTACAAAGAAAGATTGATCTCTGGCATCAAACTCATCGGACTTTCGACCAGAAAGAATACAAGAAATTTCTAGGTTCTATCGGCTATTTAGAGACCGAAGGCCCAGACTTCAGTATTTGCACCGAAAATGTTGATCACGAAATAGCTTCACTCTCAGGACCACAACTAGTCGTCCCGCTCAAAAATGCTCGATTTGCGATTAACGCGGCAAACGCTCGCTGGGGCAGTCTCTACGATGCTCTGTACGGGAGCGATGTTATTATCGACGGTGAAGATCAAAATATGATGTCTGGTTACTGTCCGGTTAGAGGTGAGAAAGTTATCTCTTATGCACGCACCTTCCTAGATTCATCAGCACCTCTCCTTTCAGGGTCGCATGCTGATGTCGTTCGATACCGAATTGACGATGGCCTGGCCGCAATAATGAGCAATGGACTGAAGACAAGTTTAAAAAACCCAGTCCACTTTGTTGGATATAGGGGTAGCCCGCCCAACCCTAGCTCAATTTTACTAAAAAATAATGGCCTACACATTCACCTAGTTATTGATCCAGACTCTGAAGTTGGCAATAGTGACCGCGCGGGAATCAAAGACATCCATCTCGAAGCTGCTCTCACTACAATAATGGATTGCGAAGACTCAGTTGCTGCGGTTGATGTGGACGACAAAATCACGGTCTATCGCAACTGGCTGGGGCTCATGCGAGGCACATTAAGCGCACATTTTACAAAAAAAACAAAGGAAATAGCCCGCACGCTTAACAACGACTTACGCTTCCTAGATCCAAAAGGTAACGAGTTTATAGTCGCAGGCAAAAGCCTACTTTTCAATCGTAATGTCGGTTTTCTAATGACCTCAGAGCTGGCTACGGATTCATCGGGCATAGACGCGCCTGAACATATTATTGATGCTCTTTTAACGGCACTAATAAGTTCAATCGACTTGAACAATTCCAGCGGGTATCAGAACAGTAAAGCGGGAAGCATTTATATAGTAAAGCCAAAGATGCATGGTCCAACAGAAGTCAAGTTCACTTGTGAATTGTTCTCACGTATTGAGTCAATATTACGCTTAAAACCCTACACAATTAAGTTAGGAATCATGGATGAGGAACGCCGAACTTCGCTTAACTTAAAAGAATGTATCCGCGCAGCAAAAACGCGACTAGTGTTTATAAACACTGGCTTTTTAGATCGGACTGGCGATGAAATTTATACAAGTATGTATGCGGGCACGGTCCCAGAAAAAGACAAGATTAAAGAATACGAATGGATAAAGACATACGAAAGTCGAAATGTTGAAATCGGTCTGAGCTGCGGGCTTCGCGGACGAGCTCAAATTGGAAAAGGGATGTGGGCAATGCCAGACGAAATGGCCACCATGATGCAAGAAAAAATTAAACATCCGCAAGCTGGCGCTTCGACTGCTTGGGTGCCCTCTCCGACGGCAGCAGTATTGCATGCGATCCATTATCACTTAGTCGACGTCAAAAAAACTCAAGAGAATATACTCAATCAAAATAAGACTTCAGTAGATTCACTTCTTAAAATTCCACTGAAACAGTTTTCCGAAGATGTCGGCGAGAAATTTGTTGAGCACGAATTAGAAAAAAATCTTCAAAGTATATTGGGTTATGTCGTAAGGTGGGTAGAGCATGGTATTGGGTGTTCAAAGGTGCCGGACATTAACAATATTGGGCTGATGGAAGACAGGGCAACTCTGCGCATTTCGGCAGTACATATAGCAAATTGGTTAGCTCATGGACTAACAAATCAAGAGCAGATACTCGAGACAATGCAACGAATGGCCAGAGTAGTGGATTTGCAGAATAGCAACGATCCTTTATACACACCGATGGCTGAAAATTTTGATACGAGTTATGGTTTTGCAGCCGCGAAAGCACTTATATTTGAAAATCACGCTTTGCCAAATGGTTATACTGAACCCGTACTGCATTCATATCGCATCAAACATAAAAATCGAACAGCTATGTGTTAGTTTATAAAACATCTCGGTAGTGAAACCTCTCTGCTTAATGAGGCGACACCATTGAATAACAATTTTTCTGCCGTAATTCTCGATCTCCGAGATAAAAGACATTCAGCATACTGTTCCTTTTCTGCTGTTAAATTTAATCACAGCTATCACGATTGATTAGAAGCACGCGTACAAAATTTGACTTGTATTTATATACAGTTAGTCAATAATTAACTCCGACTCAATATTATTAATTTGATATCAGGAAATTAGAGGCTTCAATGAGAAGACTGGTCAATCGACGGGAGTTTCTGCGGACAACTTTAACAGCAGGCACGGCATTTTCTGTGCCTGGTGGCGTCTGGGCCGACGATTACCCTAGTACTATAGTCTCGATGCCTGCCTTGCAATTATCCCAAGCAATCAGAAATAAGAAAGTTAGTTGCCTAGAGGTTATGCAGGCTTATCTCACTCAGATAAACCGCTACAATCCAGTTTATAATGCTATTGTCAGCATGTCGTTGGAGCAAGAATTGTTGCGGCAAGCGAAGAATGCAGACATCGAATTAGCCCGCGGTAATTACCGTGGCTGGATGCATGGCATGCCACACGCCGTGAAAGATTTGCAGCCTGTTGCTGGGCTGCGCCATACAAGCGGTTCACCGATGTTTGCAGATCGAATCGCTGACCAAGACAGCACTTTAGCAGCTAAGCTGCGCGCTGCGGGTGCCATATTCATTGGTAAAACTAATGTGCCTGAATTTGGTTTGGGCTCTCAGTCGTATAACCCTATTTTTGGCCCTACAGGCAGCGCTTGGAATCCAAAACTCACGGCAGGTGGATCAAGTGGAGGCGCAGCCAGTGCGCTTGGAGCGCATATGCTTCCGGTTGCCGATGGCAGTGACTTCATGGGTTCACTCCGAAATCCTGGCGCTTTTAACAATGTTATCGGTTTTCGACCCACAGTGGATACGGTTGATCTGGTGACAGGGAATCCATCTGACCAGAGACCATTGTCTACCTCAGGACCCATGGGGCGAAATATCGCGGATACTATAGCTTTGCATAATACTATAGCCACCAACCCACTGAACGTTGACTTCTCCGCTCTTAATCTAGGCTCTCAAAAGCTTGCATGGATGGGAAATCTTGAAGGATATTTAGCAATAGAAGCAGGTATATTAGACCTTTGTGAAAAAAGTTTAAAACTGCTTTCAGATGCGGGCGCGGCCATAGAAACAACTACACCACGATTTAATTACGGCGACCTTTGGTCATGCTTCACCACACTGCGCCATGGTGGTCGGACTAGCCTACGTCACTACTGGGATAATTCTAACACTCGCGACATGTTGAAGCCGGAGTTAGCATGGGAAATACAAGAGGGTATAAAAATCACCGACGCTGATACAGCAGCCGCCAATCAAATACGACAGGCTTGGTATGTCGAGCTGGATCGCTTGTTCAAGCAATATGATTTTCTTGTTTGGCCAACCGCGCAGGTTTTCCCTTACAGTAAAAATATACCTTGGCCTAAACAGATTGCCGGACGCGAGATGGATACCTACCACCGATGGATGGAGGTCGTTATTTATGGCAGTTTGGGTGGACTGCCCGTGATAAACTTGCCCGTTGGATTCGATGCAGATGACCGGCCAATGGGAATGCAGGTCATCGGACGCTTTGGTGAGGACAAAAAGGTTCTAGAGTTCGCTCTAGCCTACGAAGAAATCACCAATCATCTAGACATCCGTCCAAAACTGATCTCAGCTCTTTAAAAGCACTTCGTACCAATCGGGTAAAAGCATATAAACCGGGCCAAAAAAATTCTTGTATCAAGTCCACGAATATTGCCTAAAACAACCTAATCACCGAGACTGCGCCGAACTGGCCCTGGAAAAAATCGATTCGTGGTGTCTTGATAGTGCCTGTAACCAGGCCGCTTCTCCAAAGAAAAGTATTCAGATGGCACAGCTCCAGTATCGTATACCAGCGTGGTATACATTTGTCGCGAAGTGAACAAGAGACCCGCTGCAAGAAGATACCAAACTACGGTACTAACTTCACTCTTAAGTAACAACAAGGAGGGCAAAGAGGCAATTACAAAGCCATTCCACACCATCCACTCAAAAAAATAATTTGGGTGCCTACAATATCGCCACAATCCAACATTACAAACTTCCCGCCGCCTACCTGCTTTTTTCATTGCTCTAAGAAATTTTTGTTTCTGAAAATCCGCAACAGATTCTAGTAAGAAAGCGATGAGCCAAACAAAAAAACCCACAATCTCAAAAACCGAAATTTCCAAGCTTTTGTTTGTTACAAGAATAAAAATCGGCAAAGCCAAAAAAGAAGCGTTGGCCAAGCCTTGGGAGATCGCATCAACCTGTAACGCCAGAGCTACATTCTCTTTACCCTCGTCACTCCATCGGATACGTTGATATTGATATCGGGAGAACTCTTTATTGAGATAACCTAATCGCCACAAATTAAGCGCCCCAAGACCCATACGCAGGCCAACAACAATAAGGGCCACGCTGACGAGAAGCGAGCGAGCCCAGTACCCTTCGCTCAAATAATAAGCCGCTATTCCTAGCAACACCAAACCCCAAGGCCACCCGATATCCACGTAACTCATTCTTCCTGTGCGCCAAATTGGTATGCAAACTACCACCAGAAAAAGGCACAACTGGCAGAGACCATTAACAAGAGTTAATTGGAAAAATTCTGCGCTACTGAGAAGGAAAATGAACCCGAGTGAACCGGGTAAAAGTGGCCGTAAATATCTCATGGTCATTCCGTTTAAAAAGGATTCAATTTTAAAATACAGCGATTGGATTCATGGGCGACCCGGTACCACCTCTGACCCGCAAAGGTGCACCCACGAAGAGGAACTCCCACTTATTCGTTTTCTGGGCAAACTTCGCTAATTCATCAAGATCCAAATTATCTAACAGTGGCATACCAAGCCCTACCAAAACCAACTCATGCAAAGGATTAATTAGACCCTCTACCCCACTGGGCATGACATCACTTACCCCGTCAGACCCAATTACCGCGACATCCCGGTTTTTTAACCAAAGCGCTAGAGACGCATGAGAACCGGCAGCGTTTCCAACAAAGTTCCATTCACCCCGGTCTCGCACCCGAGCCCATCTTCCAGTCCGAATGAGGAGCACATCACCACTCTCTATTTCTACTCCTGTGCGATCTTCCCAGCGCTCTATATCTTGTGCAGTAATTGCGGTGCCCGGCTCCAAGTAGTCCACGCCCTTCAGCCACGGAATATCTACGATTACACCACGCGTAAAAATACCTTCAAATGCATTGTGTATACCAAGCCGATTGGCCCCATCCTGTGATAGTTCGCTGACTGGGAAGCCGTTATACATCTGACCCTTGTGCGCAAAATGCGGTAAACCATCCATGTGAGTATGAGCAAAACCATGATACTGAACCGAGTACTCATCGCCAGCAACTTCATGCTCTCCAAAACGTGACACGCTTAGAGAGTGCTTAAAGGGATTACCATTAAGAGGACGTTCCTCTTTATCCGCGAACAAAGAGAGTGAAATTGACCGACCCTCTGTTACAAGCGAAGCCGCGTGAACCCGCTTTTGCCGGGTAATGAGATTTAATGTCCCAATTTCGTCATCATCTCCCCATCGCCCCCAATTTGAAATATCCTGCATCCATTGATCAAAGGTCGCTCGCGAAACCTGCTCAGCAGGTTGAGCTGTCAACAAAGCCGAAAAACCGAAGACAGTAAAACCGATTAGCCATCGAAATTTTATTGCGAATTCTGTGCCTTCAACTCTGCTTATAATAAAAGAAAAATCTAGTGCTCTTCTCGATACTTTCATCAACACTTCTCCTTATAACTACGATTTATTTGCATCTGACTATCTTATCTTTCTTTGTCTGATGCTATTAATCCGGTGCAACGTCCTGGAATTGATAACCTTGCCAGTATTTTCAGAATTCACTGAGGATGCTAGTCTAGAAGTATAAAACAAACCAAGTTTTACCGTCGCTGATAATGAAGAATCAATCTAATACAGGAATGCAGACAAGAGTTGAGGGGCACTTCGACCTTTTTCATTATTCCAGCAGAATGTTACTGGGCATCGTTTGGGTTAGCTCCGCTATTTTTGGCCTCTATATCCTTGCTAATTACGCCTCCGCTTATTTCTATGAAGACTTGGAACGTTGGAACAATGTACTGCCTGAAATTTACAAACCGGATCAGCCAGCCGCTTCGATCGGTATCGGCATACACTTTGCTGCTGGCGGACTCATTCTATTGCTCGGAGGCCTTCAGTTATTCGAGGGTTTACGATTACGCTATCCTCAATTTCATCACTGGACCGGTCGACTCTACGTCTTAATTTCTATTTTAACAGCTCTGGGTGGCTTATCTTTTATTGCACTGACGGGCACAGTCGGCGGACCAGTGATGGACTTCGGCTTCGGAGCCTACGGCCTTTTGATGCTCGCCTCCGCAATGCAGACTGTTAGATACGCAATGACGCGCAACATCTTATCTCATCAGGCTTGGGCATGGAGACTCTATGCGCTTGCAATCGGATCTTGGCTTTACCGAATAGATTACGGATTATGGCTTATTTTAACCGACTGGCTTGGACACACTGATGGGTTCGATGGATGGTTCGATTACTTCATGTCTTTTTTCTTTTTTATCCCAAACCTTATAATTGTGGAATTTATGATCCGTGCCCGCAATCAGCCAAAAAACGCTACCGCTCGAGCACTCGCGTCAGTAAGCATGGTTTTTGCCTGTGGAATCGTCATTGTCGCCACTTGGGGCTTCGCACAAGCCGCCTGGATACCAGCAATACTCGATTGGAGTGGCAAATTTGTCTAATTTGAAAAAATACCTCGGATACACCTTACGTAAAAAAACAAACCCTAACTGGCTTCTGTTACATCCATCTAAACACACCAACCAGTCCCGCGGCACCATAGAAAAACTGAAGCATTAACATCCCGTAATGCCTGCATAAGAAAGCCCATAATCCAATTGCAATTGCTGATATAAATAGTAAAGCAAACCCGAAGACCTCGTTACCGGTGTTCGAGGCAACAAGAATCGAATAAAAAATAGCTGTTATGACGCCAAACCACTCTAAAACCTTTATTGTCATTTACACTCTCCAATCCCAAAATAGAGTTACTCCATTGTGATCGATATTTTCCCAAAATGCTTATTATCGATCTGATGCTGAAAAGCCTCGGCTAATTTCGCCAAATCAAAATGATCACTTATTACAGGATTTATACCAACCTCCTCTATGTGCTTAATCATTTCTACCTGAGACTGTCGATTGGCCATTGCAATTCCACTCAGCCTAATCTGCTTCAGAAAGATTCGAGGTAAAATTATTTCGCTTACAGCTGGGCCACTTAACACCCCTATGAGAGCAATATGCCCACCCAGTTTTGCACACCTCACAGACTCACCAAAGGTACCTCCGCCGCCAACCTCAACAATGTGATCAACACCCTCATTGCCCGTCTTAGCTAAAACTTCCCTTCCCCATTGAGGATTCTCTTTATAGTTGACCAATTCGTCGGCACCGAGTGCGCTCAATTTTTCTAATTTTTCCGCAGAAGATGACGTCGCAATGACTCTCGCACCCAAAGATTTAGCTATCTGAAGGGCAAAAACCGAAACCCCTCCCGAACCTTGCACCAAAACAGTTTGGCCAGCCTCTAAGTTGCCCTCATCAACTAGCGCACGCCAAGCTGTTAATCCAGCGCACGGTAATGTAGCGGCCTCGGTCAAATTAAGATTGCCCGGTATTCTTGTAAGTGCCGTCGCCGGGATCGCAATGTATTCTGTTGCATACCCGTCTTGATGATCACCAATAAAGCTCAATAGATCAGCTCGGGGAGGACCACTTTGCCAATTTGGAAAACAGACACTCATCACGTTGTCACCCGTTCTCCACTCAAGAACCTCAGATCCAACTTCAACGACTTCTCCAGCTGCATCGGAGAGCGGTATTCTCTTATCATCAGTTGGTATCAACCCAAGAGCAACCATAAGGTCATGATAATTCAGACTGCTAGCTGCAATCTTGACAACTACTTCATTCGGTTTTGGTCTTGGCCGCTCCACTTCACAAAGTGAGAGGTTTTCCAAGCCCCCGGGGCTTGTAATTTGTATTTGTCTCATTCGGCATAACCTCAATTATTGGTTCGCATGATGTTTTTCTTCCTTGAAACATAAATAACTGACTTTTCAGCCTTTGTAAAATCATTTAGTCTGAAAGATTAGACAGCTTACGGTAAAGTCAAAGCGTCATAATGCCACTACTTAAGGCACCAATATAAAGGAGAAGTAATATGGACCTTTCAAATCCAGATGGTCGAGGTTCACTAAAAATAACAAGGATGACAATTAGTGAAGACTCTACCTCTTTTGATTTCGAGGGAAGAGTCGAAGGCTATGGATCACCATTTCTTACGCATGAATACTTTCATAATGCGCAAGACCGGTCTCGAGGTAAACTTATCGGCGAAGCACGCACTTTCCTCGAAGACGGCACATTAATAAGCACCCCCCACATGGGGACCTTTAGAAGGGAGCAATCAAATGTGTATGTTTACTTCGCAGATGCTTGCAACAACGGCGCGGTAAACTTCGTGATGCTCAACGTCGATATCCTGACCAAAGAGGTCGACCTTAAGTTTTGGGAGATACGTTCTGCAGATTAAGTGTGGGCAAAGGACACATACATAATTAGACAGACGCTGTACTTTTAAAAAACTAAACTGGTTGCATCGGGGTCATCTAGACAAGAAAAATAGTATTATTGTTAGAAACCTTGCCGATTATTAGGAGAGAAATTACGAAATCCGTTCCTACTTATGCGCTCTGTTTGCAACTATATTATCGACCACGTTGGGATCAGCCAGAGTTGTCGTATCGCCGAGATTTCCTATCTCATTACCGGCTATCTTGCGCAAAATACGTCTCATGATTTTACCTGAGCGAGTTTTCGGTAATGCAGGAGTGAATTGAATAACCTCAGGCTTGGCAAACGAACCGATTTCGCTCGCAACAAATTTCACTAGCTCGACCCGTAATTCCTCGCTTTCTTCAATTTCCGTCATCAAAGTTACATAGGCGTAGATGCCTTGCCCTTTAATTTCATGCGGAAAATCAACGACGGCGGCCTCAGCAACACTGTTATGAAGCACCAATGCGCTCTCTATTTCAGCTGTACCCAAACGATGACCTGAAACATTAATCACATCGTCGACACGCCCAGTTACCCAGTAATAGCCATCAGAATCTCGCCGCGCGCTATCCCCAGTAAAGTAGTAACCTGGATAGGTCGTGAAATAGGTATCCATGCAACGCTGATGATCACCATATACGCTTCGAATTTGACTGGGCCAGCTCTTTGATAAAACAAGGTTGCCGGTGGTTGCACCCTCCAGCTCATTACCGTCAGCATCAAGCAACGCTGCACTTACACCGAAGAAAGGTGTAGAGGCTGCACCAGGTTTTAAGTCAGTGACGCCTGGTAAAGGGGTGATCATAATTGCCCCAGTTTCGGTTTGCCACCACGTATCTACGATCGGACATCGAGCCTCACCAATCACATTATAGTACCACTCCCACGCTTCAGGATTGATCGGCTCTCCAACCGAGCCTAGTATGCGCAAGGATGAGCGTGATGTTTTTAACACAGGATCATCTCCGACTGACATCAATGCTCGAATCGCGGTTGGGGCAGTATAAAAAATATTTACTTGGTGTTTATCGATCACCTGCCAAAACCGGGAGGCATCGGGATAAGTTGGCACTCCCTCGAACATAAGGGTAATCGCACCGTTCGCGAGCGGGCCGTAGACGATATACGAATGGCCGGTGACCCAACCAACATCAGCCGTGCACCAATAGATATCGCCGTCATGATAATCAAAGACATATTTATGTGTGATACTTGCTCCTAACAAATACCCCGCCGTAGTATGCAACACGCCTTTGGGTTTGCCCGTGGAACCGGAGGTATACAAAATAAATAACGGGTCCTCGGCGTCCATTAATTCAACATCACACTCGCTGCTGGCGGTAGCAGTGGCCTCGTGATACCAAACATCTCTATGATCGAGCCACGAAACCTCTGCCTCGGTTCGCCTGATTACGAATACTGAGTGCACGTTAGGACAATATTCGAGCGCACTATCGACATTCGCTTTTAACGGAATTGTCCGACCGCCACGCAAACCCTCGTCTGCAGTAATGACTGTCTGACAATCCGAATCTAAAATTCGATCCTTGATCGACTCCGGAGAGAATCCACCGAATACCACGGAATGCACGGCTCCAATTCTTGCACACGCTAACATCGCATAAGCCGCTTCTGGGATCATAGGCATGTAGATACACACTCGATCGCCCTTCTTCACACCGCGTGCTTTTAGTGCGTTGGAAAATTTACAAACATCGCTATGCAGTTCACGGTACGTGATCTTTTTGTCTTCTTGAGGATCATCCCCTTCCCAAATTATGGCAGTTTGATCACCGCGTTGTTCAAGGTGCCGATCTATACAATTATAAGCGACGTTCAACTTGGCACCAGCAAACCAAGTCGGTTCAGCTTTTTCGAAACTGCCACTGGAAATAGACTGCCACGGCTCGTGCCAATAAAGCAGTTCCTCTGCCTGACTTGCCCAAAACTCGTCTGGAGAGTTTATTGATTGTTTATAGAGCTTCTGAAAACTTTCCGCGTTGAGATGGCTCTGACTGGCAGCAGTATTGGTAACTCTATAGACTTTTTCTTCGGACATCTTTCTTTCCTATAAGTTGTAAATTTCAAATGCTGGCTCAGATTTAAGCAATTTGACATTGCAAAAAACTTTAATAAAAACCCTCTGCTTAAATCAAACCTATCTCATTTAATTTCCTATGGCTTCCCTCTATGTAACGAAAATTTTTGCCTCAGACAACAGCTCAAAGGGAAAAATCCAGTAAGAGCCCTAGCGCAAAGTTCAAAATTAAGGTACCCGGTTGGCTATATTTTCAGTTAATACTGAAATTTTTAAATACGAACTCCCTTCAACTGCAAAAGTAGATCCAGACCAATAACTTAAAACAGCAAGACTAATTGTTTCTTGATTATTTACTTCATTTTGATAGATGAAACACCGACCTCTTCAAGCCTCGCCCGGCAATCTAATTACCTCAACCAATTCTTGCACATCATCAGGTGGATCAGACGTGAAACTAGCGACAACGTAGGCGCACCCAACGTTTAAAATTGTGCCCAGCGTGCCTATCCCCTCAGGTGAAATACCGAAAAACCAGTTCTCAGCGATATTGGCGGCAGGATTGATAAGCTTAAAGTAAATTATATAAGCCGCTGTAAAAACAAACCCTACGGCCATTCCTGAAATTGCACCTTGCTTGTTCATTTTTTTCTGAAATATCCCCAAAACGATTGCCGGAAAGAAAGAGGCTGCCGCAAGACCAAATGCAAAAGCAACAACTTGCGCCACGTAAGCCGGAGGATTCATTCCCACATAACCAGCGATCAAGACTGCAATAAAAATCGATAAACGTGCGGCGAGTAATTCCTGCTTCTCATTAATCGACGGCATAAAAGTGCGTTTAAGCATGTCATGCGCCACCGAAGTGGAAATAACTAATAGTAATCCAGCTGCCGTAGAGAGGGCTGCAGCAAGAGCGCCTGCAGTAACAAGGGCGACAACCCAATTCGGTAACCCCGCAATCTCTGGATTAGCCATAACCATAATGTCAGCACTTACCGTTAACTCATTAAGATCAGCGTTGCCATCGTACCGAATCTTACCGTCATTGTTCTTATCTTCAAAAGTAATAAGCGAAGTTGTCTCCCATTTAGTAAACCAATCTGGCATTGCGGTATATTCGGCGTTGTTGACAGAGTTGATCAAATTGACTCGGGCAAATGCCGCAACTGCCGGCGCTGTTGTGTAAAGAATCGCTATAAAAACAATTGCATATCCAGCAGATCTGCGCGCATCGCGGACGTTTGGCACTGTGAAGAAACGAATTATCACATGAGGAAGCCCTGCAGTACCGAACATTAACGCCGCAGTTATAAAAAAAACATCTTGGGTACTGCGTTGCCCTTCGGTATAAGTTGCAAAACCGAGCTCTTGGCTGAGACCATCAAGTCTATCAAGCAAATAACCACTTCCGTCAATTAATTCAGAGCCAAAACCAATTTGAGGTATTACCTGCCCAGTCATCATAATGGAGATAAAAATCGCCGGCACCATAAAAGCAAAGATAAGCACACAGTATTGAGCAACCTGCGTGTAAGTTATTCCCTTCATTCCACCCAAAACTGCGTAGAAAAAGACAATGGCCATACCGATAAGCACACCTGTCGTGACATCGACTTCAAGAAATCGGGAGAATACGACACCCGCACCTTGCATTTGGCCGCATACATATATGAATGAGATGACAATCGCGCAAAATACTGCCGCGAGTCGCGCTGTCTGAGAATAATATCGATCACCAATAAAGTCGGGGACGGTAAACTTGCCAAACTTACGCAAATATGGCGCTAACAGCAGCGCCAGTAAAACATAACCCCCAGTCCAACCCATTAAGTAAAATGTTCCGTCTCTACCTAAAAAGGATATGAGCCCAGCCATGCCAATGAAAGAAGCGGCTGACATCCAGTCAGCTGCAGTTGCCATCCCATTAGCGAGGGGATGAACGCCTCCTCCTGCTACGTAAAATTCTTTGGTAGAGCCCGCACGCGACCAGATTGCAATTCCGATATAAAGGCTAAAAGAAAGAAAGACAAATACATAGGTCCACATCTGAACACTCATTGGCCGCCTCCCTTTAAGTTTTCCCTATCATCTTTTAGAGGACGCTTTTTGTATTGACTATCGAGCTTATCCATCGCCCAAACATAAACAAAAATAAGTGCTATAAAAACAAAAATAGAGCCTTGCTGAGCTATCCAAAAACCGAGCTTAAAACCGCCGAATCGAAATTCGTCCAAGAAATCTACAAACAGAATTCCACCGCCAAAAGAAATTAGAAACCAAATGCAGAGCAATGATAAAACTAATTTTATATTGGCTTTCCAGTAGGCACTGGCGCTGTAATCTGACATAACTTACCTCTCCTTGGTGTTTACTTATCAGCCTGACTCTTTCGAACCGAAATGGCTTTTTAATCTGCACTTGTAAAAGAATTTTTAGCCTCTGATGCACCTTTCAATTACTTTCAAGTTATCAAGTTCAATTGGCTTCCACAAGGTGCTCCTGATTCGTGAGAAGCATAAAATAACTTTTTATTCCAATCAGGAAATTACAAAGTTTATACATGCCAGCACGCGGGGGAAAAAATCTACCGCTCGAACACGAGCAACAGGACCTTTTAATGACGCCAATAAACAGGACACTCGTTCGTTCAAAACGAAGAAAGAGTTAGCTTTCCCACTTTTAAAGCTAAGGGAGCGCAAAGGCGATCAGTTCAGCAGCTTCACTTCCTCCCCCCACAAATAAAGCAACATACTGTTTACCGTCATGTTCATAGGTGAACGGTAGTCCGGTTTGGTTAGCTGGCAGGTCTATCTCTGCAAGGATGTCGCCGGTTTGCTTATCCACCGCACGAAAAATTGGGCTAGCGCCAGCGGCACCAGTACCCTCTGCAATGAAGAGCAGACTTTTTGTCAGTACAATTCCTGCTCGTGTCGGAATACCTGTACGTGGAAGATCAACTCCCTCCAATAACGGATGATTAGTAATGCGATCTGGTGTGTCGGCATTTGCTATCATCCAAAGATGATCCCCCGAGTTCATATCAATAGCGGTAACTCTTCCGTAAGGTGGCTTTACTAAATCTAAGCCCTGTACACGTGGCACACGAACACCGAAGCCTTGGCTTAAATCCAAATCTGAACCAGCAAATTTTGATAATGTCATTACGCCCAATTGTGTTCTAGAAGGCACATAGAGAATGCCTGTCTCGGGGTCAAGCGCAGAACTTTCCCAATTAGATCCTCCAGTAGCATTAGGAAGAGAAAGCTGGCCGCGTGTGCCATCTGCAGCCTCCTTTAATGATGGAGGAGTGTAAATACCAGAGCTAAAGCGCAATCCCTCGAGCGCCTCCAGCGCCAAAGCTCGAAGCTCCGGCGTAAAATCTACCACGTCATCTTTAGTGAACTGCTGTTGATCAAATGCGGCTGGACGAGTTGGAAAAGGCTGAGTGGGGCTATACCATTCGCCAGGAACGTCGCCTGCGGGCACTGGTCGCTCTACGATAGGCCAGATCGGTTCTCCTGTTTCCCTATCAAAAGCATATACCCAAGATTGTTTCGTTACAGACATCACTACCTTTCGACCATTAGGCAAATCGGCAACAATTGGAGGGGATGGGATATCATAATCCCAGATATCATGGTGAACCAGTTGATAATGCCATTGACGCTCACCCGTTTTAATATCAAGAACTACAAGCGAGCTAGAAAACAAATTATCGCCATGTCGCTCACCACCATACGCATCACTTGTGGCAGCTTCTGTGGGAAGATAAACATGACCTAATTCTGGATCTCCAGAAATCGCCGCCCAAACCCCAGTGTTGCCAGTAATGTCGTTGCCAGTTAACCAGGATTCATAACCAATTTCCCCGCGTTCCGGAATAGTATGAAAGGTCCACAATAATTCTCCTGTGCGCACATCGAAGCCCCGCACGTCCCCCTTAGCGTTGTATTTAGAGCGTGGGCGTCCTCCCCCTCTATGCGCCGCCCCAACCACAATCACATCGTTCATTACCAAAGGCGGGGCCGACAAACCAACGTCAGGATACGGATAACGTGGATCCTCACCGTTTCGCACACCAACAAACAAATCAACGATACCGTTATCGCCAAACCCCGGATCTGGTATACCGGTTTTCGCATCCAAAGAAACCAATTGATAGCCTGGAGATACATCAATAACTCTTTCGATATCACCGTCAGTCCAAAAAGAAACGCCCCGACCGGAACCTTTACGCGGCGCCTCATCAAATCGATTGCCCTCTTGATACCGCCAGAGCCACAATACCTGGCCCGTCGTGGCATCAAGTGCCACGACATTCCGAGTATTACCAACGTTCGCATACAACACGCCGTCAACTTCAATTGGAGTAGATGGGTTTACATAATCAGTGGGGTAACCAAAACCCTTCGTGGAAAAACTCCAAGCTATTTCGAGGTCTTTAACATTTTCTACATTGATCTGATCAAGCGGGGAATAACGCTGCGATGAAATTTCGCCATGAATGTTCGGCCAATCCCCATCATTGACGCTTGTGCCTGACTGACTCAGTAATAAAGGAGTGCAGGCAAGAGCGCCTGTTGCAAAAATGAGTGTCGATGCGATTCTTTGTGCGGTTTTCATTTACTGAGCTCCTGATGCTTTTCACAACGATTCTTAAACCAAATCCAAAACATGACAAAACAAACACTTTTCATCAGCGAAAGAATCGAAGGTTTATCAACAATATCGACCTGCATGCTTGCCTAAATATTTGCGCCACCCGAAGCGGGCTAAGGACGGACTCGAATGTATTTTTGTATATTTCGACCCATCGGCTCACCTCCATACATGTTGCCCTCAGCATCGACGGCAACAAATTCTGCTCCCACTCCAGACACAACACTTGGGTCAGCATAAGGTGTGAGTATCATATAATTTACCCAGCCTGATTTGGCATCACCAATTCTAATACCCATTTCCCAACCAGGATTTTCTATGTTGTCAGACTCAGAATCAGCCACAAAAATATTACCGATCTGATCGAAAGATATTCCACTGGGCCTGCCAAATTGAGTCCATACAGCTAGAAACTGACCTTCTTGATCGAAGATTTGCACTCGACTATTGGAACGATCACCAACATAAACTTTACCCTCATTATCGATTGCGATGGTGTGTAAAGCTCTGAATTCCCCCGGAGCGTAGCCGGTCTTCCCCCAGGACTTAATGAAAGTGCCATCACTGGCAAATTTCATAACCCGATTGTTACCATCGTTATTGTGTCCATCCGCGACAAAGATGTCTCCGTTATCCCCAATTACCACATCGGATGGAGAAGTGAAGTGGTTATTGCTACTACCCTCCTCTCCTGGAGTACCCAAAACCATCAAAACCTCGCCGGTTGGGCTGAATTTTATGACTTGGTGCGCCCTAGGATCGCCAGCAGGCAACCTATCGCGACGAACTGATTCAGTTACCCAGACATTACCCTCAGAATCCACATCCAGCCCATGTGGCCATATGAATAGACCAGCACCAAAACTGTCGACCAGATTACCATCGGGATCAAACTTCAGAATCGGATCCAAATCTGAATCCACGCATTCATATCCAAAATTTGCGCGTGGGGCATCGCATCGCACGACTGCCCAAACATGCTTTCCATCAGGATCAATTGCCACATCACCAACCGCACCCATTTGCCTGCCATCAGAAAACTTTGCCCAGCCAGGAACTGTACGATAAGGATTCGGTAAACCCTGAGCGAATCCCTGCGCACCAATTGCCAAAAGCATAGTTGCCAATAGCACGCGATTTACTATTAATTTTGATATATTCAACATTTTCTTACCCCGCTTCCTTAATATTGACCAATGTAAATTCTGTTCGATTTAAACTTTCAATGTTGCGTCTGAACCAATAGAAAAATTACTATTCTAGAAGACTACTCGCTCGTATACGAAGCATCAGCTTCTTGCACCCTGGCTCCTCGCAGCATATACAACATTGCATAGTTTCCCTCGTGACACGCGTACTCATAGAGCAAACCAGAAATTTTCGCGATAGGAATTATCCCAGTGAATTTATCAGTATAGGTAGCTGGATCATCAATAGTAAATTCGTAGTCAATTGTAGACGGCCCCACCCTACTGAATTTTTCCGTTAAGATCTTGTTGTAAGAGTTTCCCGGCAACCCTAAGTTTGCAGCTAACCCACCAAAACTCGCCGTGAGACTATTAAAATTTTTGGTTACAACAACCAACGTATCTCCGTCCCAATACCCGCGCGAGTCACCTGAATACAAACGAACATCATCATGAAGCGACCCTAAATTGTCCGCAGAATCGTAGAGTGGAACTATCCGCGCCTCGTGGATCATTTCAGTCATGATGGCGACAGTGTTTTTACTCTGAAAAATTTGAACGTTGTTGTTGTATACGCTCGGAGTGAAAGGCGGTCCCGCGTTAAATCCTACTAAGCACCTTTCAGAAAGGCCACGATCTTCCGGACCATCAATACCAATGCCGCGAGCAAGGTGTCGGGCAGGTCTTTCTGCTGTTTTTTCAACTCCTCGAGTCCCAAACTGAACGGCAACGCCATCCTTGAGCTGCGGTACTCGGCCATTCCTTGGATAAACTATAAGCGAAGTACGAAATGAATTATCTCTTGCAGTTTGCTCGTTCCAGAAATCGTCGTAGGTCTTACCTACCTCCCCCGCGGGCAAAGGAACCTGCTCTGTATTGTCATCGTTCGTAGCGAATTGTGATGCTAATACCTCCGCTATTTCCTCCTCACTGAGAAATTCACGTTCACCAAAGTTCTCAGGCCTCTCCATTGGCACATTGGACGAGAAATTCCACACACCTTGCAGATCCGGCTGATCCCATTCAGTGCGAGGAACAAGATACCCCTCAGTTGCCGAACTTGGGGTATAAAATGAGAAGCCAGAAACTAACCAAATGCCCGGCATCAGCCGTAAAATAGTTTTATTCATTACAGGGTCCCAAAAGGAAAGATTCGGCCAAGCATGGTCAAAAAAAGGATCAAGGTTAACAACCTCTGGCTAAAACCTGCGTCCATCTATATATCCTGCACGCTGTATGAAATCACTGAGTAACTGTTACCGGCACATAAGCATTTGACCAACAGCACATGTTATCGAATCGACTATCAGGTGCTGCAAAATTACTTACTCGCAATCTTATAATGTATGAACCAGGCTCCGAAAAAGTTGCGCGGGTCTCAACATGAATCCAGTCTTCAGCACCAAGCTGAGTTACTCCCTCAGCTTCTCTATCTATGTCTAATACTAAAGAGCGCTCAAAATCGGGAGCAACCGGACCCTGATGCATTACCCAGTCAGTTGTCAGCGGATAGAAAAGCAATTTGCTCTGCTCGGGGTAATCAGCTCGATTCCCGCGGTCCTGTATATATGCAGACAACGTCACAGGATTTCCGACTGAAGTGGTGACTCTATCTGCCCTAATTCCTTCGCGGCTGGTAGACTCGGGCCCGTCTCTTTCGAACCGAATAGCTGGCGCGAGCGTGCCTAGGGCTCTCTCCCCATCACTCATTTCGTAGGTTGTCGAAGTTGCCCTCCCGGGAACGGAATACTCGTACCCAGCATTTTTAATAGTCCATACAACCTCAGTACCTGCCATGTCGGCAGGCACTGTTACTGCGAATGCGCCTCTTTCATTGATCCCAATAAAACCACCTCGATTGTATACTGGGAAGTGCGTTGGTTGTGCTCCATCAAACTGCGCGGGCTCAATGAAGTTATTGGGTCCTAAAGGAATATCAACTATTTCTTTCCGATTTCGGTTAGCGAAACCAAACAGCATCGTAACAGAGCCATCCGCGTTAGGTGTCCATCCGTTAAATATTGGAGCAACCAAGTCCCCACTCGCTTTTCTATCAGCCAAAGGATACTCACGCAAATGGTTGGGTAACTGAGCGAGTGAAAGTACAGAAAACGACGCCATCAAGAAAATGACTATGGTTCTATACAAAAGGCGCCTCACATCAGTCACCGAACTTCACCTCGCCTATTGTAGCTAGCGCTTTCGCGTCTCGCTCCTCTCGCTCTGCCTTTAGGTTCTGATAACCCTGCTCATCCAGGTGAGTAACAGCAATCCAAGCGTGAGACATCTCATCGCCTGTGCGCTGCCCGGACGTAACCCACTGATCCGGATCAGGGTTCCAAGGATTGTTCGCTGTATTGTCATGCCAGCCAGTCAAGATTATGATGGCACCCACTGGAACGAGCGGTTGAAATCCCTCCTCATATGTATGACTGTGGTTCCAGCCAGCACTCCAATTGGATACCTTACTTACCAACTCAGTACGGCCTGTCTTTGGATAAAAAATTTCCATCGACATAGCTACGCCACGCAAGTGCATGTGAGGCTGCCAGCTGTCGAGACGAACCGGATGATCGAAAGAGTGAAACCCTTGCGTCATCAGCTTCCCATGCGGGGGGATAAGGTAATCATCTGATTCCCCGTTCTTACTAAGATAATAATTGTCTACATCTTGAAAATAAGCTGTCTCTTCGTCGAAGTCGTCATCTTCATCGTAGTACCAGATACCAACTGAAACCTGATCGTCCGCCACCGCATTACCATCAGGATAATAATGAATACTCCATTCAACCATGGAATCAGCAGGCGCTACTCTACAAGCTCCTTTTGGAATTTTTTCACCGAGCTTACCCATAGCAAACTCCGATAAGAGGCTATTCCATTCCCATTCACCATTTTCGTCTTTTGTCAGAAGCGTAGTGACACCATGGTGTGTCGACCCACTCGCGGCGGCTGACGGCTTTGTCTCAACCGCTTTAATGCAACGGTTTTCGGTGATACCAGTGGGTACTCTGGGCTCCCACCAATAATCCTGACCACTTGCAGGAACATCCCACTTTTCAGACTTGATGACATGGTCAGGGGGACCTAACTCTTCAGCGAACTGCCATTCGCCAGGAATCGGAAATTCCTTAACTGATGGTAGTTCTTCTCTGTTACCAACAGGAGACCCCGCATCAACCCATGCGACGATGGTATTAATGTCATCATCAGACATACGCCAATCATTTTTTAGCTCTTGAATCCCAATATCGTGATCATACTGGTACGGAGGCATCTCTCGTTCTGCTACCTTGAGTCGGATGAGTGGAGCCCAAGGTCTTACTTCCTCATAACTAGTGAAAGACATCGGTCCGATTCCACCCGGCTGGTGGCAGATCTGACAGTTTTCCTGAATGATTCTTGATACTTGATTTGAGTAGGTGATTTCGCTCTCAGCTGATAATGCCGCTAGCGGCCAAAGCAAGATCATCGAGACAAGTACTATTTGGTTTCTTATCATAACCGTAACTCACTATGGTTGAACAAGAAAATATAGAGAGGCTGGTCTTACTTCCTTCTCTAACCTGCTTGAACTTATATTTTATGCGTTTGTATAAAATACTACTTTAAAGACTTTCTTTCAACACTAATAATATTTTCTTACACCCTCGAAACGCTTTAAAGGCACAACCGATGGTGATAGCTGTCCTAGCTTCACAAATCAAAGCAAGTTTTTTTCCTCACACATCCGACCACCATTCAAGCAAAAAACCTTAAATTATTAATTGATCGATCAGTACAGATTTCCTATCGCTACAACCAAACTCAATAAAAAAACGGGAACTATCGATGATAGTTCCCGTTTTCAATTTCAAGCCTAGCAAATTTCAAACCATGCGCTAGAAACTCATGGAGGCGCGAG
>Ga0233396_1000179_pt1 | contig 31663 bp, 28 predicted proteins | sample 32DmetaG_FD_183169 | JGI IMG/M metagenome (GOLD analysis project Ga0233396, IMG submission 183169) | Seawater microbial communities from Monterey Bay, California, United States - 32D | ecosystem: Environmental > Aquatic > Marine > Coastal | place: USA: California | collected 2016-10-19 | reverse complement strand
CCAATTATTTGAAAGTGGATTTACATATTCACCATTGATATAGTTTTTAATTTTCATGCTAATTTATATGTATATAATATCAAAAAGTATATTTATGTGTTAGCTTAAATTATTAATCAAAATTAGTATTCAATATTGCTAGGCAAATCTTTATCCCTTGTCTGATATTTCCAATTCTTATATTTTCATTTGGATTGTGCTGATTGTTGTCCATATTTACCATTGGAACGATTATGGCAGGAATGTCTAATTCATTAATAGCTGGAATAATTGGCACGGTTCCTCCCATAGTTCGAATACTCACTGGTTCTTTTCCAAAGTATCTAGTGAGGGCATTTCTTAATTTTTCACCAAAAGGAGAATTTAATGGAGTTCTAAATGCATTAACTCCAGAATCACCTTTAAAAGTTGCTATTTTAGCATAAGACAATCGCTCCTTATTTGTAGGCTCCCTGTCCAATACTAAATAGCCTTCTCCTTTAATATGTTTTTTAATTTTTTCTAACTGAATTTTACCATCAGTCTCCTCAACCAAACGAACATCTATATGGGCTGTTGCATATTCAGGTATAATTGTTTTTAATCCTTTTCCTTTCCAGGAAGTTTCAATTTGTCGAACATTTAATGATGGATATTGCAAAGACTCTTGATAGTTTTTTCCAACACTTTCTTCACTAAAAATCGTCAAAGCATTGTTTATATCTTGTTTATTATCAGGCACCGATTTTAGTATATTTGAAACCTCCTTTGAAATGGTTATCCCCTTGTAATACTCATCAATAAGTACTTTTCCATTTTCTGACTTCATGGAAGCTAATATTCTTGAAAGCCCAAATACTGGATTAGCAACATAGTTTCCGTAATGACCACTGTGCTGTGGTAATTTTGAACCATATGTGGTAATACTGCAACTAGCAATACCTCTACAGCCAAAAGTTAAGGTGGGTTGATTAGAATTATGAGCAGGACCATCCATAATAATCATGTAATCTGACTTATAATTTTTCCTGTATTCTTGCAATGTTGATAGAAAGCCGTTAGAACCGTATTCCTCTTCTAAATCGAAAATAATTTTGATGTTAAACTTTGGTGTTTGGTTTGTTGATTGCAATAATTCTAATGCCGATAAAAACATTAAAATAGGCGCCTTATCATCTGCTGCTGCTCTCCCAAAAATTCGCCAATCATCATTAATTTTTTGATCTATATTTTCCCATGGAATTTTATTCCATTCACCATTGTTATTTCGTTCTTTCAATACAGGATTAAAAGGATCCTCTTGATCCCAGCTATTAGGATTTACTCCCTGACCATCTAGGTGAAAATAAAATAAAATTGTTTTAAATTCGGGATTAATGATTCGTTCAGCAAATAAAACAGGTAATGTTGAAGATTCAAGCGTTTTTAATTTAAAGCCAACTTTACTATACTGTTTTTTTACCCAACTAACGTTCTCATACATTTTTTGAATATCTGATGGTAGATTGGGGATACTTACAAAAGTTCGATGACTAAAAATCACCGAATTTAATTTACCATCTATGAGTTGATTCCAATTTTCTTGAGCAAATACTGTTGTTGTCAGAAAAAAAATGATGAGTACATATTGTTTTTTCATAAAACCTATTTACTTTTTTTATATGCTGTAACTTTTATTTCTACAACTAAATCTGGATGGGGTAATTGATGAACTGCTACTGTTGTTCTTGTTGGCCCTGTTTCCTTATCAAAAAACTCACCATAGGCTTTATTATAACCTGAAAAATCATTCATAGAAACAAGAAAAGAAGAAACATCTACCACATCTTTTAAACTAGCTCCAACAGACTGAAGGTTTTTATTAATGTTTTGTAAAACTTCTCTAGTTTGTTCTTCAATATTTAATTGCTTAGTTCCCATTTCATCAATGATAGTAACTCCAGCTATTGTATTATCTGCTCTCCGAGAACTAGTTCCTGAAACAAAAATAAAATCTCCCACTACTTTTACATGAGGGTAGGCTCCTCTGGGTGATACTTTAGTATTCATTTTTCTCTATATCAAATTAATGTACGACTTCATTTTTAGTATATTAACAAACACACATGCTAAAGTATAAATATACATAAGTTCATTTACAATTCAATAAAGTATGTTTTTGGCTTTATTTTATTCTAAAAGCTTATTAGTTTCTTCTTGTACTTTATGTAAGATTTGATGAAATAACTCTTCAGAGGGCTGTGAAGTTAAGGTAAATGAGGAGTTTTTAATCATTTTAAGCAAAACTTTATCTTGTGCTCTTCCTTTCGTCATAGCCTCATGATATCCAATGTGCTCATTAAAAGTAACCAAAGAGTATTTGGAAAAATATTGGGATGGAAAGAACTTTTCCAAACTCATTTCTATAGTTCTTTTCTCCTTAAATATTGGGTTAGCTACATGATCACGCATTTCAAAATAATTATCAATGGCTAAATCGGCTATTGCATCTGCATCAATTTTTCGTTGTTTTTGAAATTCTGAAAAAACTGTTGACCAATTTCCTTCAAATCGATTTAACACAGCATCCAAAACATATACATCCTCAAAAGATGCATTCATTCCTTGCCCATAAAAAGGGACAATGGCATGAGAAGAATCACCAAGTAATAAAGTATGCCCTTTATAAGCCCATGGATAACATTTTATAGTGCCTAACTTACCTGTTGGGTTATTTTCAAATTCCTTTAAAATATCTGGAATTAATGATAAGGTATCTGGAAAATCTTTTTCAAAAAATTCTATAATTTTATTTTCTGAAACAAGATTATCAAAATTATATACCCCTTCAGAATAACTTAAAAATAAAGTAACCGTAAAACTTCCATCCATATTTGGCAGGGCAATCAGCATATAATCTCCACGAGGCCAAATATGAAGATGTTCTTTACTTATGACATGATGACCATTTTTATCTGCGGGAATTTCAAGTTCTTTATAACCATGTGATAAAAAATCTTGAGACACACTAAACTCTGGGAATTGCTTTTCATAGCTTTTTCGCAGTGAAGATCCTGCTCCATCTGTGCCAAAAATAACACTAGCTTCCTCTTTAAACTGTTCTTTAGAGGGTTGAGTTTCAAAAGTAGCTATTTTAGCTTCGATATCTATGTCTAAACATTTTGTATTAAAAATGATGGTTACATTCGGGTGCTTCTCAGCTTCAGAAAGTAATAAACTGTTTAAGTTACCTCTCGAAATAGAATTAATACACTCCCCTTGTCTACCTGAATAATTAGATTCAAAAGTATTAGACTTAGCATCATGCATTAGACGTCCCTTCATTGGTATACATAATTCTCTGGCTTTCTCTTCTACACCCGCCATACGAAGTGCTTTTAAACCTCGATCAGATAAGGATAAATTAATAGATCTACCTGCTGAAATATCTGATTCACGTAAATCTGACCTACTTTCATAAACTGAGACTTGATAGCCTCTCTGAGCCATTCTAAGCGCTAGTAAAGAACCACACAAGCCAGCTCCTACGATAAGTATTTTCTCTTTTTTATCCATTTACAATAAACTTTCTAAAGTTTTCACCATATAAAATACATCTTCAAAACTTGTATACATTGGTACTGGAGCACATCTAATAACATCAGGTTCACGCCAATCTGTTATGATGTTATTTTCTGTTAGTTTTTTATGAAGATTTTTATCTGCGTTTTTAACTTGCAAAGATAATTGACAACCTCTTTCATTTGGGTTGGCAGGTGTAATTATCTTGATGGTATCTGTAGCTATTTGTTTGATAAGATACTCAAAGAAACCTGTTAGTTTATTTGATTTTTTGAGTAATGCTTCCATACCAACTTTATCAAAAATATCAAGAGATGCCTTAATGGCTGCCATTGATAAAATAGGTGGGTTACTGAGTTGCCAACCTTCTGCCCCATCCATGACATCAAAAGGCTGACGCATATTAAATCGTGTTTCTTTATTGTGATTCCACCAACCAGCAAACCTTGGTAAATCTTTTCTTTGCGCATGTTTTTCATGTACAAATAATCCTGATAAACTTCCAGGACCAGAATTTAGATACTTATAAGTACACCATGCTGCAAAATCTACAGAACTTTCATGAAGATTGGGTTGAATATTTCCAGCTCCGTGAGCCAAATCGATACCTACCATGCAATCTTTTGCATGTCCTAATTCAGCAATTTGTTTGAGGTCCAAATATTGCCCTGTATAATAATTAACACCACCAACTAACAACAAAGCAACCTCATCTCCTTGTGAATCAAGTATGGATTTTAAATCCTCTAATTCAAGTAATTCTTTTCCTTCTTTTGGCTTCCATTCTATGAGAGCTTCTTCTGGATCGAATCCATGAAAAGACAACTGTGACTGAACAGCATATCTATCTGATGGAAATGCATCACTTTCAATAATAATTTTATACTTGGTTTTTGTCGGCTGGTAAAAGGAAACCATTAATAAATGAAGATTAGTTGTTAATGTATTCATAACAACTACTTCAATAGGTTTTGCACCCACAATTTTTGCCATGGCATCAGTTAAAAGCTCATGGTATGATAGCCATGGATTTTTAGCTTCAAAGTGTCCTTCTACCCCAAAATTTGCCCAATCTTCTAATTCTTGACTGATATACTTTTTAGTAATTTTTGGCTGTAAACCTAGAGAGTTCCCAGTAAAATAAAGCCATTCTTTTCCATGTTTATCTCTAGGAATATGAAATTCTTTTCTAAGGAATGATAAAGGATCTTCTCGATCTAATTGTTTTGCGTAGTCTAGTGAATTTTGGAAAGCCATTAAATAAAAAAAGATTGTTCTCAAAGATAGAACAATCATTTTTTAGAAAATAATATTTATAATTTTTTTGATAAACTCCTTTAATATAAAACTCTAAACTTAATAGTTCCATGAACATCTTTTAAAGCCTTAATTACTTTTTTATTGTATTCTTTATCAATATCTGTAATTACATAACCAACTTTTGAATCGGTAGACAAGAACTGACCGGAAATATTTAACTCAAACTCAGCTAATACTTTGTTAATATTTGCCATTACTCCTGGCACATTCTTGTGAATATGTAAAAATCGATGTGCTTTAGTTTGTCTTGGTAATCTAATGTTTGGGAAATTTACTGCATCAACAGTGTTCCCTGAATTTATGTAAGCCATAATCTTACCAGGAACAAAATCAGCGATATCTCGCTGAGCTTCCTCTGTACTTCCTCCTACATGCGGAGTTAATATGACATTATCTAAGCCTTTCAAATCAGTATAATAATCTCCATTTGCTCTGGGTTCTTCTGGATAAACATCTACTGCTGCACCAGCTAATTTACCAGATTCTAAAGCTGATTTAAGTGCTTTAATATCTACCACAAAACCTCTTGAAAGATTTACTAAATAAGCTCCATCTTTCATTTGAGCTAATTCCTCTTTAGCTATGAAATCTTTATTAGCAGGATTATCGTCTATGTGTAAGGTTACCACATCTGAAAGCGCTAATAAATCTTTTAAATTCTGAATCTTGGTTGCATTTCCAAGGGCTAACTTATCTTCAACATCATAATAATAAACATCCATTCCCAAAGCCTCTGCTAAAACAGAAAGTTGTTTTCCTATATTTCCATAACCAACAATTCCTAATTTCTTTCCTCTAACTTCTTTAGAGCCTTGAGCTGTTTTGTTCCATTTACCATTATGTAATTCTGTACTCCTTTGAAAAACGGAACGCATTAACATAATAATTTCACCAATAGCTAATTCTACTACCGAACGTGTGTTGCTGTAGGGTGCATTGAAAACAATAATACCATTTTCTTTGCATGCTTCTAAATCTATTTGTTTAGTACCAATACAAAATGCTCCTATGCTCATTAATTTAGAAGCAGATTCTACTACTTTTTTTGTTACTTGAGTTTTAGAACGAATACCTAAAACATGAACTCCTTCTAACTTTTTTATAAGCTCTTCCTCAGACAAACTTGTTGCAACTGTTTCTACAGTAAAACCGTCACCTGATAGTTTCTCAAAAGCATCTGGATGCACATTCTCTAATAATAAAATTTTAATTCTATTTTTTGGATAAGAAATATTTCTAGGCAGTTTATTTACATATAAGAATTCATCAAAGTTGGGTGTAATGTGATCTGCGTTCTTAATTGTTTTCTCTCTAGAAACATTTTCTGTGTAAGCGAAAAAAGTATCAGCCACACCTGCTTCTTTAGTAACATAATCACTGTAACCATCTCCAATAACTTGAATCTCTCCCTCTAATTTAAGATCTTTTAAGCATTGTATTTTACCATTATGGGTAGACAATACATTAGTAGCATCAAAACCAACAATCACGTCATTTTCATCAAACTCAAATGTATTAGCATAAACTCTATCTGATGGAATATTATAATCTTTTACAATATCATCAATAAATTCCTTGAACCCACATGAAATAACATAAATATCATCAGAAAATTTCTGAAAAAACTCTTTATTTCTCTCAATGGAGACAGAAACCTTTTTCCGTAAATGACTAATCAGTATAGGTAAATCTGATTTTTTTGCATTTAATAATTTAATCCTTTGCTCTAATGATTCCGTGAAAGAAATTTTTCCATCAATACCCAAATTTGTAATATCAATGATATCCTCAATAATTTGATCTTTATCAGGATTATTTACCAAAGTAATTTCAGCCAATACATCTAAGGCCTCAACACTAGTAAGGGTACTGTCAAAATCAAATACAAAATTTCTTTTTGTCTGAATCATATTTGGGTTTTCTATGGTATAAATTTACAAAATGAAGCGCTATAATCTAATTTTTGAATTAACTTTTTACTACAACGTTTTCACAAATTAAAATTCATAATAAAACAAAATTTCAAAATTTAAATTTTAAAGGTTAGGATTAAAACCCACCATAATATTGGTAAGGATTCCACCCAGAATGAGCTGTAAAATTTAGATTGATTTTGAGAGGAGCGCATTAAAAATACAAGTAAAATAAAACAAATCACCAAATAACTATTCCTATATGCAAATGATGTAGTTATTAAAAACTCTATTGTCAAGGAAAAAAGCAATAAAATAAAACCTACTTTTTTGGTTTTTTCGATTCCAATTTTTTGAGGTAAGGTCTTTAAATTTTTGAAGTCTAACTGCATATCTCTTATTTCAAATGGAAGAATTAAAACCAAAATAAAAAGCATCCGCTGAATAAAAATCAATATACTATTAAAATCATATTGATCTTTACCAACAATAAGCGGAATGGTAGATGTCACTCCAGACCAAACAAAGGCAACTAAAAATATTTTTAAATAACTAACTCTGCGTAAATTCTTCTGAAAGCCACCTAAAAAAGGGACAATATAGACAACGGTTATTAATGCAAATGGAAAAAAGTAGATTAAAATATTAGTGGATAATTTTAACCCATAATACACCAATAAACAAAAACTAAAAAAAGAAAAAATCTGAATCAATCTCATACTTTTTGTTAGACTTCTGTGATAGAATTTAGCCACTCCAGCATATTTTATAAAGTTATAACCTGTTATGGTTCCGTAAAAGATAAAATAATCTAAGTTTTCATTATAGGGCAACTTAAAGTATGATTCGGTAATTCGAACTAAAGCATAAACAGCTAAAGCTACATGAATACTAGAATTTATATAAAAATTAAAAACTAATTTAAAGAGATTCATAAAAACAAAATTAAGGATTCTTTTATCAACAATTTTATGTTAATGAATTGATTTTTTTTGACTTTTTATTAAAGAAATAATAGTTCATTTTTTGTTATTTTTGTGTAAAATTATTAATGTTAAATTAATGAATACAACTTCATTCCAGAAAAGACACATTGGGCCCAATGAAATAGACAAAAAGTTAATGCTTAAATCTATTGGTCTCAACAGTTTAGACGAGTTAATAAACGAAACTATTCCAGAAGACATTCGTCTAAAAAGTACATTGGATTTAGATACTCCAATGAGTGAATATGAATACCTAAACCATATTGAAGAACTTTCAAAAAAAAATAAAGTTTTTAAAAGTTATATCGGTTTAGGATATCATGAAGCGATTGTTCCTAGCGTTATTAAAAGAAATGTTCTTGAAAATCCAGGATGGTATACAGCATATACACCTTATCAGGCTGAAATAGCTCAAGGGAGATTAGAGGCCTTATTGAATTTTCAAACCATGATATGTGATTTAACGGGGATGGAATTAGCAAATGCATCTTTACTTGATGAATCCACAGCTGCTGCTGAAGCTATGGCATTATTATACGATGTTCGCGAAAGACCTCAAAAAAAAGCAAACATTAATAAGTTTTTTGTTTCGGAAGAAATATTACCTCAAACTTTGTCTGTATTAAAAACTAGAGCAATCCCTATAGGTGTTGAACTCGTAGTTGGAAATCATGAAGAATTTGATTTTTCTGAGGAATATTACGGTGCAATTGTTCAATATCCCGGAAAACATGGACAAATTTATGACTACACCAATTTCATTGGAAAAGCAAATGCTAACCACATTAAAGTTGCGGTAGCTGCAGATATTTTATCACTAGTTAAATTAAAAGCACCCGCAGAATTTGGAGCCGATGTTGTTGTAGGAACAACTCAACGTTTTGGAATTCCATTAGGTTATGGAGGCCCTCACGCAGGATATTTTGCAACAAAATCTGCATACAAAAGAAGTATTCCAGGAAGGATAATTGGGGTTACAAAAGATAGAAATGAGAACCGTGCATTACGAATGGCGCTTCAAACCAGAGAACAACACATCAAGAGAGAAAAAGCAACTTCTAACATTTGTACTGCACAAGTTTTACTTGCAGTAATGGCTGGAATGTATGCCACCTACCATGGTAAGGATGGACTTCAATTCATAGCAGATTCTGTTCATAGAAGTACAACAACTTTAGCAAATGCTCTTAACAAAATAGGTTTTACACAAACAAATTCACATTATTTTGACACCATTACAGTAAAAGTTGATGCAATTATTTTGAAAGAAGTTGCAGAAGCTCATAAAATCAATTTTAATTATATAGATAATAACACTATATCTATTTCGATAAACGAAACTGTTGGAATTCAAGAGATTAATGCCATTCTAAATACTTTTACTGAGGCTTTTAAAATGGCTAAAGTTACAGTAACTGAGTTCTTCGATATAGCTACTATTCCTGATTTAGCGAAGAGGAATACACCTTTTTTAGAAAATGAAGTTTTTAATTCATTTCAATCAGAAACTGAAATGATGCGCTACATTAAACGACTTGAACGCAAAGATTTGGCATTAAATCATTCTATGATTTCTCTGGGTTCCTGTACTATGAAATTAAATGCAGCTTCAGAAATGCTACCTCTTAGCCATGCTAATTGGGGGAATATTCATCCCTTTGTTCCTTTAAATCAAGCAGAAGGATATCAAATAGTACTAAAAAAGCTAGAAAAACAACTCAATGAAATTACGGGTTTTGCTGGAACTTCTTTACAACCAAATTCTGGTGCTCAAGGAGAATTTGCTGGCTTAATGACTATTAGGGCTTATCATAAAAACAATGGAGATCATCATAGAAATATTTGCTTAATACCAGCTTCTGCACACGGTACAAACCCTGCCTCTGCTGTAATGGCTGGAATGAAAGTTGTGGTAACTAAAACAGCAGATAACGGTAATATCGATGTTAACGACTTAAGAGAAAAAGCTCTAAAACATAAAGATAACTTAGCTGCCTTAATGGTTACATATCCTTCTACGCACGGTGTTTTTGAGAGCGCTATTAAAGAAATTACACAAATTATTCATGATCATGGTGGCCAAGTATATATGGATGGTGCAAATATGAATGCTCAAGTAGGACTTACTAATCCCGCAACAATTGGAGCAGATGTTTGTCATCTAAATTTACATAAAACATTTGCCATTCCTCATGGAGGTGGTGGACCTGGAGTTGGCCCCATATGTGTAGCTCCTCAATTAGTTCCATTTTTACCAACCAATCCGTTAATTCCAACCGGGGGCGAAAAAGCAATTACTTCTATTTCTGGAGCTCCCTGGGGAAGCGCATTGGCATGTTTAATTTCTTATGGATATATAACTATGCTAGGTGCAGATGGAGTTACAGACTCAACTAAAATTGCCATTTTAAATGCCAATTATATTAAAGAAAGATTAGACGGGCATTACCCTACCCTTTACACTGGGGAAATGGGAAGAGCTGCTCATGAAATGATTATAGATTGTAGGGATTTCAAGGAGAATGGAATTGAAGTTGTTGATATAGCAAAACGATTAATGGATTATGGGTTCCATGCCCCAACAGTATCATTCCCAGTGGCAGGAACGATGATGATTGAACCTACAGAATCTGAAAACATTGTTGAATTGGATCGTTTTTGTGAAGCTATGATTTCGATAAGAAAAGAAATAGCTTTTGCAAAAAAAGAGGATACTAATAATGTTCTTAAAAATGCTCCACATACCATGGCTATGATTACTGCTGATGAGTGGGATTTCCCATATTCTAGACAAGAAGCAGCATTTCCTTTAGACTTTGTTCATGATAATAAATTTTGGCCTACCGTTAGAAGGGTGGATGAAGCTTTTGGAGATAGAAACTTAATTTGCTCATGTAATCCTATTGAAGATTATATAGAAGCTTAAATCAATTAAAAGTACTTAAATAAAAAAGCCTCGACGATGTCGAGGCTTTTTCTTATGTTCTTTAAAAAATTACTTTTTAAATTTAGCATATTTCGTCTTGAACTTGTCAATACGACCTGCAGTATCTACTAACTTAGATTTACCAGTATAAAACGGATGAGATGTTCTAGAGATCTCTAGTTTTATTAAAGGATACTCAACGCCATCAACTTCTAAAGTCTCTTTAGTATTGGCAGTAGAACGAGTTAAAAAAACATCTTCATTAGACATATCTTTAAATGCTACCATTCTGTAATTTTCTGGATGTATTCCTTTTTTCATGTTTACTATCTTTAAATATTCTACTATTTTAATTAACAGGGTGTAAAGTTGGTAAAGCTTTAGCCTGTAATATGTCAAAAAAATCTATTTATCCTTTTGAGGTCGCAAATTTAACCATATTTTTCAATTTACAAACAAATAAATTGTTTTATTTGTATAAAAATAACTTATATGAAAACCATCAATAAAATTTCTTTTTTATTTCTATCAATTATCATGTTTGCTTCATGTGAGTCTGAATATAAGCTATCCATAAAAGCTCCAAGCAAAGCCATACTTGAAGATAAAATAAAAATTAGTTTATCTGAAGAAAACAACTTCCCGGTAGAAGAAGTAACTTTTTTTGTAAATGGAAAAGAAGTTAATTCTACCAATTCGTCATTTTCTTTAGATACTAAAAACTATGGTACAGGAAAATTAATTATTTCTGCTATGGTAGCCTATGGAGATCAAAAGAGTAAAAGAATAAATAAATCGGTAGAAATTTTTTCTAATATTCCATTTACATCCTATGATTTCAAAATTCTTAATATATATCCTCATGATAACAATGCATATACTCAAGGTTTAGAGTATCATAATGGATTTTTATATGAAACAACTGGGCAATATGGAGAATCATCACTCAGAAAAGTTGAACTAAAAACTGGTAAAGTTTTACAACAAACAGACCTCAACAAGAGATATTTTGGTGAAGGAATGACTATTTTTAATGATGAAATAATTTTCTTAACCTGGAAAGCCAACAAAGGTTTTATTTATGATCTTGAAACATTAGAACAAAAAAATGAATTTTCATACAATAGAAGTAAAGAAGGATGGGGGCTTACACATTCTAAAACTGAATTAATAAAATCTGATGGAACGAGTAAAATTTGGTTCCTTGATCCAAACACACAACAAGAAAAAAGATACATTGAAGCTTATACAGACAAGCAAAGCCTCAATAGATTAAATGAATTAGAATTTATTAACGGTAAAATCTACGCAAATTATTGGCAGAAACCATTAATTGCAATTATCAATCCAAATAATGGAATTGTAGAAGGCATAATAAATTTATCTGGCCTTGTTAAAGAGATGGAAAAAAGTCAGAAGCTCCTAAAAGAAGATGATGTATTAAATGGAATTGCTTTTGACGAAAAAAATAATCGAATATTTGTTACAGGAAAAAATTGGAAAAAACTATTCGAAATAGAACTTATAAAAAAACAATAATCAACTCATATTATAGTTATACTTTTATAAAAATCTAAAAAGATTTAGTACCTTAAGAACGAATTAAACTAAAAATTACACCACATAAATTTCAAAAAATCATCTAAAGTGACGAAAAGAAATATTATATTTTATGTATTTACTCTAAGTTTTAGTTTACTGATTCTCTCTGTTTCATCTTGCCGAAAAGACTTTAGTACTATCCCCAGCTTTGGTCAATTAGAATTCTCTAAAGACACCGTATTTTTAGATACAATTTTTACAAATATTGGATCTGCTACCTACAATCTCAAAGTTTACAACAGAAGTAATGATGATATAACTATACCCAATATCACTCTAGAAAGGGGCTCTGTTTCAAATTACAGATTAAATGTTGACGGAATTCCTGGAAAGAGTTTCCAGAATATAGATATTCTAGCAAAGGATAGTATATTTATTTTTGTTGAAACCACAATAGATATAGCTTCAGTCTCAGATCCATTATATACGGATAGAATTCTCTTTGATAATGGAATGAACCAACAAGATGTAAAGTTGGTTACTTTGGTTCAAGATGCTAATTTTATTTTTCCAGGAAGAGACCCTTTTACTTTAAAAATAGATTCACTGACATTAGACGGTGAAGCAACAACAATTAAAGGTCGTTTTTTAACAAATGACGAGCTTACTTTCACTAATACAAAACCTACAGTAATCTATGGATATGCTGCAGTATCATCAAATAATACGTTAACAATTCCACCAGGATCTAAAGTTTATTTTCATGATAATTCAGGATTAATTATTGATAAAGATGCCAGTTTAAAAGTCAATGGAACTCTTAATGATAAGGTAATTTTTGAAGGGGATAGATTAGAAAATTCATTTAGTAGTTTACCAGGGCAATGGGGTACCATATGGCTTAGAGCAGGGAGTAAAGAGAATGAAATTAGTCATGCAGAGATAAAAAACGGAATTATTGGTATATTGGTAGACTCTATCTCTTCTGCCTCTACTCCAACACTTACTCTTAAGAATTCAGAAATAATTAATCATTCGAACTTTGGTGTTCTTGCAAGAGATACTAGTATTGATGGAGAAAATGTTGTTATTGGAAATTCAGGAGAAGCATCATTAGCATGTATAATTGGTGGTTCATACAATTTTACTCACAGTACTTTTGCAAATTATTGGAGCAACGGAATACGTTCTTTACCAGCCGTTTTAATTAATAATTTTTATACTTATACGAATACTAGTGGTCAAGAAATCATTGAAACTAGAGACTTAATTGCTGCTAATTTCACCAACTGTATCATCGATGGAAATAATAATATTGAATTTCTTCCAGACAAGGCAGAGGGGAGTTTATTTAATTTTAAACTTACAAATTCATTAGTAAAATTTTCAGATGTAAATAATGCATTTGAAGGAGTAACTGAAGTAGATTTTGACAACCCTAATTTATACGAAAATATTCTTCTAAATGGAATTACTCATTTCAGAAATCCCTCTGATAATGATTATATCATTGGTCAAGATAGCCAAGCCATTAATTTTGGTAATTTATCTGGAGCTACTCTTGTTCCTTCAGATATACTTGGAATTGTTAGAACAGATAGTCCTGATGCTGGAGCATACCAGCACATAAATTTTTAAACCAAAAAATATTTTAAAAAAACTAGAAAGATGAAAAAAGTAATCATTACTGGAACTAGCAGAGGAATTGGTTTTGAATTGGCACAACTATTTGCAAAAAATAATTGTCAAGTTCTTGCGCTTTCAAGGAATATAGAACCATTAAATAATTTAAAGCTAAAAAATATCGATACACTATCTGTTGATGTTTGTAATCAAGATGATTTACAAAAAGTATCTAAATATCTCAGTGAAAATTGGAAAGATGTTGATATTTTAATTCATAATGCAGGTTTTTTAATCAACAAACCCTTTGAAAATTTAACTAAGGATGATTTTTTGAACGTCTATGATGTTAATGTGTTTGGAGTTGCAGCATTAACTCAAATTTGTATACCTTATTTAAAACAGGGAAGTCATGTTGTCACAATAAGCAGTATGGGAGGAATTCAAGGAAGTCTTAAATTTCCTGGATTAGCAGCCTATAGTTCTGCAAAAGGAGCAGTAATAACCTTATCAGAATTACTTGCTGAAGAATATAAAGCCCAAAAAATCGCATTTAATGTGCTAGCCATAGGAGCAGTTCAAACAGAAATGCTAGCGGAAGCTTTTCCTGACTATCAAGCACCTTTAAAGGCAAATGAAATGGCAGATTATATTTATAATTTTGCAATTACTGCCAATAAATTCTATAATGGAAAAGTGCTCCAAGTTTCTAATACCACACCTTAGACTTAAAAAAGTGATGAACAATTTTCATAAATATATTCCAGAAAATGCTATAGATTTAGTTCAATCACTTGTAGAGCAGCATAAAATAAATCTTAAAATTGTGAATCAAAGACAAACAAAACACGGTGACTTTAGACAACTTGCTGGTGGAGAATTTCAAATCACAATTAATAATACCCTAAACCCCTTTCAATTTTTACTGACCCTCATTCATGAGATTGCTCACCATGTAACTTTTGAAAAATATGGTAAAATTCAACCTCATGGGAAAGAATGGAAACAACAATTTCAGCATTTAATGTTACCTTTTTTACACCCAACAATATTCCCAAACCATATGCTAACTCCTTTAGCTCACTATTTAAAAAATCCAAAAGCAAGTACAGATAGTGATGTTAAATTATCACTAGCATTAAAGGGAAACAAAGCAGAACATGGAAAGAATTTTGTTTTTGAACTTCCGGAAAACTGTACATTTGTTTTTAAAAATAAAATGTATAAGAAAGGTAAAAAAAGAAAAACAAGAATTGAGTGTTTACAACTATCTACTAATCGGATGTATCTTTTCAATCAGAATACTGAGGTTATTTTAAAGAAAATATAGGAATCATGGAAGAGAATCAATCAAACCCATCAGAAGTAAAACAGGAAAATGTAAAAAAAGAATTTAAGAGTTTTGCCATAAGTTTAAAAGATTTCTTTTTTGACCTTCTTGATATCAGAGAGGGAACTGATAAAAAGGATACTATTCAAAAAATTAAAGATGGAATTCATGTTAAAAGTCACACAGCATGGATTCTTGTTTTCTCAATAATAATTGCTTCTATAGGACTAAATATAAGCTCTTCAGCAGTAGTAATTGGCGCCATGCTAGTTTCACCACTAATGGGTCCAATCTTGGGTATAGGTCTCTCTATTGGAACTAATGATATAGATACCATGAAAAGTTCTCTTTCAAATCTTGGAGTGATGGTAATTATTAGTGTAATTACATCTTTCTTATTTTTTAGTATTCCGATTTTTCAAGAAGAAACTCCAGAATTATTAGCAAGAACAAAGCCAGATGTGAGAGATGTACTCATTGCAATAGCTGGTGGATTTACCCTAATTGTAGCTCTTAGTAGATATAAAGAAATGACAAATACAATAGCAGGTATAGCTATAGCTACAGCTCTTATGCCTCCTTTGTGTACAGCAGGTTATGGATTAGCTGTGGGTAATTTATCATTTTTTGGTGGGGCAATGTTTTTATTCATCATCAATTCAATATTTATTGCTCTAGCCACCTTTGTTATTATAAAGTTTTTAAAGTTTCCAGTTGTTAAATATATAGATTCAGCAAGTAGAAAAAGAATAGCACAATTAGCATCAACAGTTGCTTTAATCATATTTTCATATAGTATTTACACATTTGTGCAATTGTATAAGGAAAATACATTTGAACAAAACTCCATAAATTACATCAATGATCTAGAGAAAGCCACAGGAGCAGGAATTATAAATAAAAAGATAAGCTACCCAGATAAAAAAATTGATTTGGTAAATATTGGAAAAAAGTTAACCAAAGAAGAACAAATTGAATGGAAAAACAAACTAGCAGAATATAAACTAGATAATACTGCTCTTCTCATCACCCAAGATGAAGAAACTTCAAAATTATCTGATAAAGTAAAGTCAATTGAAGACTTATATGTTAAAAATCAAAAATTAATCGCCTCAAAAGAAGAGAGCCTTCAAGAAAAAGATCTCAAAATAAAAGAATTAATCAAAGCTTTAGAAAAACTAACAAAAGAAAAAATTCCTTTTGCTCAAGTTAGTCAAGAGGCAAAAATTAATTATGAAGGTTTAAAGACTATAAGTTTTTCAAAAGTTATTTCAACTAATTTTGAAACTATAGATACCATACCAGTTGCTTCTATCAGTTGGTATGATAGTATCCAAAATAAAGAGAGTTTGAAGATTAAAATGACCAAATGGTTACAAAAAAGGCTGGATTTAGAGAACTTAATTCTTAAAGAAAATACAAACTAAGCCATAAAAAAACTCCAAACAAATGTTTGGAGTTTAATTTTTGTGACCGGGCTGGGGCTCGAACCCAGGACCCTCTCCTTAAAAGGGAGATGCTCTACCAACTGAGCTACCAGGTCATCTTATTCCTTAGCGGCTGCAAATATAAAAGCAAATTATCAATTTTCAAACTAAATTTTTACTTAGTTTCGTTTAAGTAGGTAAGTCGTACTTTTTTAAATAATTCAGAGCTATAAACAAATTTCACAACAGCTTCATTATCAGTTTTAAAGATCTCTTTATTAGTTCCTTCCCATGCCTTTACACCATCCTTTAAAAAAACAATTTTATCTCCAATTTGCATTACGGAATTCATATCATGAGTATTTATAACAGTGGTTATTTTATATTCAGCTGTAATTTCCTGAATTAAATTATCTATAAGTATAGCTGTATTTGGGTCTAATCCAGAATTGGGTTCATCACAAAACAAATATTTTGGATTCATTACAATAGCTCTAGCTATAGCAACCCTTTTTTGCATTCCTCCAGAAAGTTCTGCAGGAAATTTAGAATTAGAGTTTTCTAAATTTACTCGTTTTAAAACAAAGTTTACTCGTTCTAACATTTGTTCCTCAGGTTGTTTTTTGAACATTTTCAAAGGAAACATTACATTGTCTTGAACTGTCTGCGAATCAAATAAAGCACTTCCTTGAAAAACCATACCAATTTCTTGACGCCATTGTCTTTTTTGTTCAGTTGTAAATTCTGTATTAATTCCTCCATCGAAAGAAATTGTTCCACTTTCAGGTGTATGTAAACCTATCAATGATTTTAAAAAAACAGTCTTTCCTGAACCACTTTGCCCAATAATTAAACTTGTTTTACCTGGCTTAAAAGTGGTTGAAATCCCTTTTAAGACTTGTATCCCATTAAATCCCTTATATAGTTTGTCTACAATTATCATTAAGTAAGTAACATTTGGGTTAAGAAATAATTAGATATGACTATTAAAATAATGGTCCAAACAACAGCCTGAGTGCTTGCTTTTCCTACAGCTATAGACCCACCCTTAACATAATATCCATGATATGAAGGAACAGTTGCTATAAGAAATGCAAAAATAAATGTTTTTATAATTGCATATTGAACTAAAAAAGGGTTAAAATCTAACTGTAATCCTTGCGTATAATCTATTTCTGAAAACATAGATGATGTGAAACCAGCGACCCAACCTCCAAATATTCCAAGAAACATAGCCAGTACCACTAAAAATGGGTAAAAAAATACTGTTGCCAATACCTTTGGAAGTACAAGATAATTTAAAGAATTGATCCCCATAACTTCTAAAGCATCTATCTGTTCACTTACTCGCATACTCCCTATACTAGAGGTAATATATGAACCTACTTTTCCTGCCAAAATAATTGAACAAAAGGTTGGTGCAAATTCTAAAATAACAGAACGTTTTGTTGCAAAACCAACTAAATATTTTGGGATGAGTGGATTTTCAATATTAAGAGCTGTCTGAAGAGCAATAACACCACCAATAAAAAAGGAAATAAATATAACTATACCTATGGACTTAATACCTAATTCGTCAAATTCTTTAAAAAGAGCTTCTTTAAAAACTCTTCCTTTTTGAGGTCTTTTAAAAACCTGACTCAGCATCATAAAATATTTACCAATGTGTTTTAGGTAAGCCATTCTTTTTTTTATTTATGCTAAAGTATTAAAATATCGTTAACCTTACGAATAATAACTACGATGAAACTAAAAATAATTATTTTTGGTATTTATACCAAAAAATTAATACTATGAAAAGACATCTCTTTCTATTATTTTTTATTGTTTTATTCCTTTACAGCTGTAAAAATGAAAAAATAAAAGAGCAAAAACCTACCTTAATTGTTGGTATAATAGTTGATCAAATGCGATTTGATTATTTAACAAAATATGCAAATAGATATAGTGAACGCGGATTCAAAAAACTATTAAATAAAGGATTTTCATTAACTAATGCCCATTTTAGTCACTTAGGAACCTATACTGCTGTTGGTCATGCATCAGCATATACAGGAACAACTCCCAGTGATCACGGAATTATAGGAAATGATTGGTATGATAAATATTTAAAAAAATCTATTTACTGTGTAGATGATTCTAACTATCATTCTTTAGGAACTGAAAGCAATTCTGGTAAGAAATCACCAAAAAGACTTATTACTACAACCATTACTGATCAAGTTCGCTTGGGTCAAAATATGAACGGGAAATCTATAGGAATAGCTATCAAAGACCGATCTTCTATTATACCTGCTGGACATTCAGCCACGAGTGCCTATTGGTATGAAGGAAAAGATGAAGATAATTGGATCACTAGTTCTTATTATATGGAAAAACTTCCTCAATGGGTTATAGATTTCAATTCAGCTAAAAACGCTGATAAATATCTCTCAAAACCCTGGAATACTTTATATCCCATAGAATCATATGTTCAAAGCTTAGCAGATGATAATCCTTACGAAGGAACTTTTAAAGGTGAAACCTCTCCAACATTTCCTCATGATCTTCCTGCGTTAAGAAAAAAAAATGGAAACTTTGATATTATTAAAGATACACCTTTTGGAAATGATTTAACCCTAGACTTTGCTAAGGCTGCGATTAAAGGAGAAAATCTTGGCAAAAATGATGCAATTGATTTTTTAGCACTAAGTTTTTCTAGCACTGACTATGTTGGACATCAATATGGACCAGATGCCATAGAAATTGAAGACACCTATTTGAGACTTGATCAAAATATTGCAGATCTATTTACTTTTTTAGATCAGGAAGTTGGTATTGGAAAATACACTATATTTCTTTCTGCAGATCATGGAGCTTCTCAAGTTCCATCATATTTACAATCTTTAAAAATTCCAGCACCATACTTTAAATCGATGAAATTCAAAAAGTATTTAACTGAAATTTCAATGACTCATTTTGGAGACCAGTATCTTGTTGAAAACATATCTAACTTTCAAATTTTCTTAAATAAAGAAAAAATTAAAAAGCTAAAATTAAATTTAGATGCTGTTGCTGATGTATTTGCAAAGGAAGCCTTATTATTTGACGGAGTGTACAAGACAGTTACATCAAAAACTTTACAAACGGCTGAGTTTAATTCTGGTATTTTAGAGAAAGTACAACACGGTTACAATCAAAAACTATCTGGTGATGTTGTAATAATTCCAACACCTGGAACTATTTCTAGAGGAAAAACAGGAACAACTCATGGCTCTGCATACAGTTATGATACTCATGTACCCATAATTTTTTATGGTGCAGGGATTAAAAATGGATTTTCTCACAGAGATTATAATGTTAGAGATATAGCGCCAACTATAGCTACCCTTCTGGGTGTAGAATTTCCAAATGGAAACACAGGAAAGGTTATTGAAGAAGTATTAAAATAATTAGATAAAAATTAATTTTCTTTAGGTAAGAAAATCTCGGCCATCATACAACGTGCACTTCCTCCTCCACAAGCTTCTATAGTATCAAGTGAACTTGAAATAATTTTACAATGATTTCCTATTTTTGCTAATTGAGATTGATTTAATGAATCATGTGCAGCTTTACTCATCACTAAAAATAACTCATCATTTGCTCCTCGAACTTGTAACATATTACCTGCAAAATTATTTACTTGATCTTCAGAGATTTCTATAATTTTTTTTCCGTCTTCTTTTAAATGTTTTAACACATTTTTTCGTTCCTTTTTATTATCTATACTATCTAAACAGATCACTGCAAATGTTTCTGCTAGACACATCATAACATTGGTGTGGTAGATTTCTTCTCTTTTGTCATTTACAGTTTGATATGAAGTAAATACAACTGGGGTATATTCAAAATCTTCACAAAATTCAATACATAAATCTTCATCTGCTCTGGGTGAAAGAGAACAATATGCCTTTCTATTTACTCTATCTAACAAAAGACTTCCTGTACCTTCTAAAAAAACGCCATCTTTCTCAGCATTGGTATAATCAATACTATTCTTTATAACAAATCCTTTCTCTTCTAGTTGGTCAAGAATATCCTCTCTACGTTCAAAACGTCTATTCTCGGCAAACATAGGATATAGTCCTACTGTACCAGTTTCATGAAAAGAAATCCAATTATTAGGAAAAATAGAATCCGGAGTATCTGAACCCTCAATATCTGAAATCACAATTACTTGAACTCCATGAGATTTTAATTTACTTACATAATTATCAAATTCTTGTTGAGCATGTTTATTTACAGATTCAGGCGACAAATTATTCAATACTTTTTGATAATAATTATTAACCGCTGTTTGTTCATTCATCCTAAAATTTATTGGACGAATCATAAGGATTGAATTTGTAGTTTGTTGCATAATAAGTTATTTCAATCACAAAACTATTACTTTTTATTTCCAAAAAAAAAGCGATTTGTAATTTTTAACTTCAAAAAAAAATGTAAAATTAATTAACAAGTCTTTGAGATTATTTTAACAAAATTTAATATATGCTTTGTTTAACATTATTCTAGTTTTGTTAAACATAATAACATAAAAAATATATTCTTATGAAAAAATTATTTAAAATTATCCCAATCGTATTAATTTCATTTTCAACTCTAGTATCATGTAATGATGATAATGATAATGATGTACCTTATCAACCAGAACCTACTACCAACACTATAGTTGATATAGCAGTAGGCTCAGAAAATCTTACAACTTTAGTTGCAGCACTTCAAAGAGCTGATCTTGTAACTACATTAGCAAGTCAAGGTCCTTTTACAGTTCTTGCACCATCCAATGAAGCATTTAATACATTTTTAACTGCAAACGGATTTAATAGTTTGGATGATGTACCTACTGATGTTCTAACTAATATACTCTTAAACCACGTTGTTGGTGGAAGATTAGCTTCTACAGACTTAACAACAGGTTATGCATCAACTTTTGCTACTAGTTCTGCTTCACAAACATCAATGTCTTTATTCATTGATACTTCTAATGGAGTAAGATTTAATGGTGTATCTTCTGTAACTGATGCAGACATAGAAGCTGATAATGGTATTGTACATTTAGTTGATGCAGTTATTGGATTACCAAGTGTTGTTACTTTTGCTGTGGCTGATCCAACTTTTTCAACCCTAGTTACCGCATTAACGAGAGATGATTTAACAACTGATTTTGTAAGTGTATTATCTACGGGAGCAGGAACTTCACCAGCACCTTTTACAGTATTTGCTCCTACTAATGATGCATTTGGTTTACTTCTAACCGAACTAGGTATTTCAGGATTAGCTGATATCGATGAACCAACCTTAGATGCTGTTCTTAAGACTCATGTTGTAGGTGGAGCAAATGTTTTTGACACTGATTTATCTGATAATTTAACAGTAACTACCTTAGGTGGAGATTTAACAGCAAATGTTACCGGTGGTGCAACTCTTACAGATAGCAGTGGAAGAACTATTGATATAATTGCTACAAACGTTCAAGCAGACAATGGTGTTATACATGCTATAAATAAAGTTATTTTACCTTAATACGGTACTTTAACACCAAAAAAAAGTCCATCATAAATGATGGACTTTTTTGTTTAATTTTTATATCTGAAAAATCTAGTTCTTATAAATTATCTATTTATTTAATATTTGAAGCTTCTCTTATTAACGGAAGTGTAGAACACCTTAACAGACCTTCTTGTTTAGCTATCTCTGAGTAAGAAACTTTTTCAACAGTAAATCCTTTTTCCTCCAACCATGAGTTTAATCTTGTAAAGTTCTTTTCTGAAATGATTATATCCTCTGATATAGAGAAAATATTACTATTCATTTCATACATTTCATCTTTGGTTATTTCAAAAATATTCTCTTTTCCAAAATAATTAACCAACCAGTCAAACTCTTCTTCAATAAGAAATCCATTCTTGTGAAGAATGGCCATGTCTTTACCTATGGGCTGAAAACAACAATCTAAGTGCAAAGCATTTTCTTTTGCTTTATCATTAGATTTTCTGAGTTCAAATGATTTTACGATTTTATTTGGAAATAATTTCTGAATGGCCCTAACTGCTTGAATATTTGTTCTTGCAGTAATATATTCTGGATAATCTTCTCCTGAATAAGTTCCTATAAAAATATAATTATTCCAGGGCATGACATCCCCGCCTTCAACATGACATTCTTCCGGAAGTGTTATTTTATTTTCTTTTGGTATTTGTTTTAAAACATGATGTATTGCTGTAATCTCTTGATCTCTTTCCGGAAGTATATTAGCAAAAATAAATTTATCTTCTATTACAAAACCAATATCTCTAGAAAAAATTTGATTGTAGTTTTCTATAACTTCAGGGCGAAACACCTGAATGTCATATTTTTCAAATATGCTCATTACAGATTTCATTTCTGAAATCATATCTTCCTCTTTTGGATAGGTTCCAGCTATAATGTGTAATTTACTTTTTGGATCATAACACTCTTCTAAAGTTGGTGGAGGCCCATTATGATCTGCAATCCCCAAAACAACAGATTTCAACCGAGAGGTTTCATTTTGAATATTTAAGTGTAACATACAATCAAGTTAAATGGTAAAATGAACAAAGAAGTGTTGAATATAAATTCTAGGTATCTAGCTAGTTTGGCTTATATAACTATTCAATCTACCTATGAGCAATATTTTTAAATTCTCTGTGAGTTTCACCAGTATAAATTTGGCGAGGACGTCCAATTGGTTCTTTACCCAAACGCATTTCTCTCCATTGTGCTATCCATCCTGGCAAGCGTCCTAATGCAAACATAACTGTGAACATTTCTACAGGTATTCCCATAGCTCTATATATAATTCCAGAGTAAAAGTCTACATTTGGATATAGCTTTCTTTCTACAAAATATGGATCATTAAGGGCTTCTTTTTCTAATGATTTTGCTACATCTAAAATTGGATCTTCAATTCCTAAATCATTTAAAACCTGATCGGCAGCAACTTTAATAATTTTGGATCTTGGGTCAAAATTTTTATAAACCCTGTGACCAAATCCCATTAATCTAAAAGGATCGTTTTTATCTTTTGCCTTAGCCATATATTTTTTTGTATCACCACCATCTTCTTTAATTGCCTCAAGCATTTCAAGTACAGCTTGATTGGCACCACCATGAAGTGGACCCCACAGTGCGGAAATACCCGCTGAAAGCGAGGCAAATAAACCCGCATGAGAAGAACCAACTATTCGAACAGTTGAAGTAGAACAATTTTGCTCATGGTCTGCATGTAATATTAATAGCTTATTTAAAGCATCTCTTACGATCGGATTGATGGAATATTCTTCATTCGGTTTAGAAAACATCATGCTCATTACATTTTCTAAATACCCTAATGAATTTGATCCATAGTTAAGAGGTAGCCCATTAATTTTTCTCATAACCCATGAGACTAAAACTGGTAATTTCCCCATAATTTTGACTATGGCATTATACATTTCTTCCTCAGAATCTACATTTACAGAAGTTGGATTAAAAGCAGTTAAAGCACTTGTTAAAGAAGATAATATACCCATCGGATGAGCAGACTTCGGAAATGCATCTAATATTTTTCTTACATCGTCATCAACAATTGCTTTAGCTTTAATATCCGAGTGAAATTTTTCTAATTGATCTTGGGTTGGCAATTCACCAAATATCAATAAATAAGCTACTTCTAAAAAATCTGCATGCGCAGCTAATTCTTCAATTGAATACCCTCTATATCTTAATATCCCCTTTTCTCCATCCAAGAACGTAATCGCACTTTTACAAGCTCCAGTATTTTTATATCCTGGATCCACAGTAATGATTCCTCCTGAAACTCCTCTTAAGCTTTTAATATCAATAGCTAATTCATTTTCAGATCCTTTTGTTATTGGAAATTCATATGCTTGGTCTCCTATTTGTAATTTAGCTATATCTGCCATTTTATTTTATGATTTTATTTTTTAATGAAGTGTTGCAAAGATAACTATTTTAAAGAGTTTTAAAAAAAACTAAGATAGTTTTTGAATATGAAAAAATAATATTTCTTATAATGTAATATCAATAAAAAACCTCTTAATTAAAATTAAGAGGTTATGTACATAAAGAGAGATTATATTAAATTTTAAAAGCCTTATTTTGAGGAAAATATGCTACACTCCCTAATTCTTCTTCTATTCTTAATAGTTGATTATATTTAGCCATACGGTCTGATCGAGATGCAGATCCAGTCTTGATTTGACCACAATTTAAAGCCACTGCTAAATCTGCAATTGTTGTATCCTCAGTTTCTCCAGAACGATGACTCATTACTGATGTAAAACCAGCATTTTTAGCCATATTAACAGCATCAATTGTTTCCGTTAATGTTCCAATTTGATTTACTTTTATCAGAATAGAATTAGCAATACCGTTTTCTATTCCACGAGACAATCTCTTCACATTTGTTACAAATAAATCATCTCCTACTAATTGAACTTTTTCACCAATTTTTTCAGTAAGATACTTCCAACCTTCCCAATCATTTTCGTCCATACCATCTTCAATCGAAATTATTGGGTAATTTGAAGCTAATTCGGCTAAGTAATCTGCCTGTTCTTTACTTGATCTTACCTTACCTGATTCACCTTCGAACTTAGAATAATCATAATTACCATTTTCATAAAACTCAGCTGCCGCACAGTCAAGGGCTATCATAATGTCATCACCTAATGTGTACCCTGCATTTTTAACAGCTAATGCTATTGTATCAAGTGCATCCTCTGTACCTTCTAATGTTGGCGCAAAACCTCCCTCATCACCTACTGCAGTAGAAAGGTTTCTATCATGAAGAACTTTCTTTAAATTATGAAAGATTTCAGATCCCATTTGCATCGCTTGAGAAAAGGAAGACGCTTTTACTGGCATAACCATAAACTCTTGAAAAGCTATGGGTGCATCAGAGTGAGAACCACCATTAATAATGTTCATCATAGGAACAGGAAGTGTGTTTGCAGAAACACCACCAATATATCTATACAAAGGTATCCCTAACTCAGCCGCTGCTGCTTTAGCAGTAGCGAGAGAAACACCTAAAATTGCATTAGCACCTAATTTTGATTTGTTTGGAGTTCCATCCAAATCAATCATCATTTGATCTATTTTATTTTGTTCAAAAACTGAAAAACCAAGTAACTCCTGAGCTATTATTGTATTCACATTATCTATAGCGTTAAAAACACCTTTACCCATAAAATCTTTGCCACCATCTCTTAATTCTACAGCTTCATGTTCTCCAGTAGAGGCTCCAGACGGAACTGCTGCCCTACCTAAATATCCATTTTCTGTGGTAACATCAACTTCTATTGTTGGATTACCTCTAGAATCAAAAATTTGCCTTGCATGAACGTTTATAATAATACTCATTTTATTAAAAATTTATAATTTAAAAAATTTCTTTAATTCGTTAACCGCTAAATTACATAATATGGAGGTTTTAAATTTATAATATCATACATTTATTACGAAAACGATTTCATCTGTTTGGAGATATAAATGTTTGAAAATTAAAATTTAAGCATAAAAAAACCCACTCCTAAGAGTGGGAAAAATTGCTATGAAAAAGAAAGTGATGTTAAACATCACCGCTGTAAAAGTAATACATATTCATTAAATGAACAAGCATTAATAATAAAAAAAAGTAGTTTATATTACATATTCAATAAAGACTATCCTATGAATATAGAGATATAATAAAAAATATTAACGTATGTTAATTATTTGATATTTTCTATAAATTGATCAAATAAGTACTCTGAATCATTAGGGCCAGGACTAGCTTCCGGATGGTATTGAACAGAAAAACAATTTTTATTTTTTAATCGAATACCAGCAACTGTTTGATCATTAAGATGAACATGAGTTATTTCTATATCTTTATGAGATTCTGTTTCTTCTCTGTTAATGGCAAAACCATGATTTTGAGATGTAATTTCACCTTTACCTGTAAGTAAGTTTTTTACAGGATGATTTATTCCTCTGTGCCCGTTATGCATTTTATAGGTAGATATTCCATTTGCTAATGCAATTACTTGGTGTCCTAAACAGATACCAAATAGAGGTAAGTTTCGTTTAATAATTTCTCTAGCCAAATTTTGAGCTTCAACAAGAGGTTCTGGATCTCCCGGTCCATTAGATATAAAATATCCATCAGGATTCCATGAATGTAAATCTTCAAAAGATGCATCGTATGGGAATACTTTCACATAGGCCCCACGCTTAACAAAATTTCTTAAAATGTTTTTCTTTATTCCAATATCTAATGCAGCTATTTTAAGTTTTGAATTTTCATCACCAACATAATACGGTTCTTTTGTAGAAACTTTAGAGGCCAATTCTAAACCATGCATAGAAGGAACTTTAGATAATTGAGATTTTAATTTATCTATAGCATCTGTCTCAGTGGAAATTATAGCATTCATTGCTCCATGATCTCGAATATAAGACACCAATGCTCTTGTATCTACATCAGAAATTGCAACTAAATTATGTTCAACAAACCAATCTTTTAAATTGCCATCGGAATCTACCCTAGAATGTTCAAAACTAAAATTTCTAACGACTAAACCAGAAATCTTAATACCATCAGATTCTACTTCCGAAGCATTAACCCCATAGTTTCCTATATGAGCATTAGCAGTTACCATAATCTGACCAAAATAAGATGGGTCTGTAAAAATTTCTTGATACCCTGTCATTCCAGTATTAAAACAAATTTCTCCAGTTACAGTACCCTCAATTCCAATAGATTTACCGTAAAAAATAGTTCCATCTGCTAATAAAACTAACGCCTTTTTTCTTTGTTGATATTTCATTCAATTAAACTTCTAAGTTCAAACAAAAATAAGAATATTTATGAATAGATGTATTGAATTTTTTATCAAAAAAAAGGCAACTGTTAACAGTTGCCTTTTTTTTGATAAAAATATGTTATTAGAGTATGTTATCTAGATTACTTATAGCTAATTTAATATCATCAATTTTCTTAAAAGATAATTTATTGTCTGTAAAATATTTTAAAAGAGAATTCTTTTCAGCATCATTACTTGCAAAAGAATCTAAAATGTACTTTTTCTTAAGCTTCAATTCAGTTATTCCCTCGTCATTTGAGATGTAATACTCTTCTTTGTGTACTAATTTATCAGTTTTTCTACTTAGCATCGGATTTACTGATCCTTCTACTAATTTTACACTATGAAAATTTAATAATGAAACCTTATCAGACTCAAAAACTACTTCAAAAATACGGCTACCAATTTCTGTATCAATTTTTTTAAATACTTTGCCATGAATATTGACGTTTTCTATAGATCTCATATTTAGAACAAATATTGAATCTTCCGATATTTTTGTTACCAATCTATTCGTTCTCAAATTAAAATTAACATTATTTAATGTAAACGTTTTATTGTCTTTAGAGTTAACAACTACAGGATAATTTTTCCAAGTATCATATAAATAAATAGAACCATCAATAGTTCTTGGAGGGTTTACAAACCTCATTGCAGTTCCGTAGGAACCATTTCCTGATCCATTACCAGTTCCTGTTATAGCCTGTAAAGCTCTAGCATTATTATCACTTACATTTGTACCTGTACTTTGGGCATGTCCAACAAGGCTAATTGTTAAAAATAATACTGTAATAATTTTTAATTTTTTCATTTTTTATTTTTTGGATTGATATTTACTAGTAAGGTGTATAAAACATAAAATGGTTGCGTATACTAGTATTTATGGATGTAAAAATAAATAAAAAAAAAGAGCAAAGTAAAATTAACTTGCTCTTTTTAACATATATTTAAACCTATATTTTATTCTTCAGATTTTTCCTCTGGAGTAGTGTCTACTGATTCAGCAGAAGCAACAACATCCTCAGTTTTCTTTCTTCTACCTCTACGTGTAGATTTCTTAGCTTTTTTACCTTTAGGATTATAAATTTCATTATAATCTACAAGCTCAACCATTGCCATTGGAGCATTATCTCCTTGACGGTTTCCAAGTTTAATAATTCGAATATATCCACCTGGTCTATCTCCTATTTTAACAGAAATTTCTTTAAATAATTCTGTAACAGCAAACTTATCTCTAAGATAACTAAATACAACTCTCCTATTATGAGTAGTGTCTGCTTTAGATTTTGTAATTAAAGGTTCTACAAAAACTCTTAATGCTTTTGCTTTAGCTACAGTAGTATTTATACGTTTGTGCTCTATTAGAGAACAAGCCATATTGGCTAACATAGCTTTTCTGTGTGCTGTTTGTCTTCCTAAATGATTAAATTTCTTTCCGTGTCTCATGACGTTTGTTTTTTACTTTCATCTTGCTCAACTCACTATTGAGGAGCAAAATATGAAAGGTTAATCTCTATCTAATTTGTATTTTACTAAATCCATCCCAAAATTAAGACCTTTAACAATTACAAGTTCTTCTAATTCTGTTAATGATTTTTTTCCAAAGTTTCTAAACTTCATTAAATCGCTTTTATTAAAAGAAACTAAATCTCCTAAAGTATCTACCTCTGCAGCTTTTAAACAATTTAAAGCTCTAACAGAAAGATCCATATCTATTAATCTAGTTTTTAATAACTGACGCATGTGTAATGATTCCTCATCATAAGTTTCAGTTTGAGCAATTTCATCAGCTTCAAGTGTAATTCTCTCATCAGAAAATAACATAAAGTGATGGATTAATATTTTAGCAGCCTCGGTTAACGCATCCTTAGGATTAATTGAACCGTCTGTTTCAATATCAAAAATTAATTTTTCATAATCAGTTTTTTGTTCAACACGGAAATTTTCTATTGCGTATTTTACATTCTTGATTGGTGTGTAAATAGAATCTGTGAAAATAGTACCTATTGGAGCCGAAGATTTTTTATTTTCTTCAGCTGGTACAAAACCTCTACCTTTTTCGATAGAAAGTTCCATATTTAATTTAACTGATTTATCCATATGACAAATCACTAAGTCTGGATTTAATACTTGAAACCCAGAAATATATTTCTGCAAGTCTCCAGCTGTTAATTGATCTTGTCCAGAAATAGATACAGAAACAGTTTCTCTATCAGATTCTTCAATTTGTTTCTTGAAACGAACTTGTTTAAGGTTAAGTATGATCTCAGTAACATCCTCGACGATACCTTTAATTGTTGAGAATTCATGCTCAACACCATCTATTCTTAATGAGGTAATTGCGAATCCTTCTAAAGAAGATAATAAAACTCTTCTTAAAGCATTTCCTACTGTTAAACCAAAACCTTGTTCTAGTGGTCTAAACTCGAATCTACCAGAAAAATCTGTAGATTCAATCATAATTACCTTATCTGGTTTCTGAAAATTTAAAATTGCCATATGTTTTCTTCGTTTTAATTGTTAGTTGGTTGCGCGGTGTGTAAGCGTGAAGAATTGCAAACATACCCTTTGGCCAAATACCAATGTGGTTAATTTATTATTTAGAATATAATTCTACGATTAATTGTTCTTTGATGTTTTCAGGAATTTGTAATCTCTGTGGAGTTTTAACAAAAGTTCCTTCTTTTTTGTCAGAGTTCCAGCTTAACCATTCATAAACAGAACTGTTAGAGGCTAAAGCGTCATCAATTGCTTGAAGTGATTTAGATTTTTCTCTTACTGCAACAACATCACCCTCTTTTAAAGAGTAAGATGGAATGTTTACAATTTCTCCGTTTACTGTAATGTGTCTGTGAGAAACTAACTGACGAGCACCTCTTCTTGATTTAGAAATTCCAAATCGATATACTACATTATCTAAACGAGATTCACATAATTGTAGTAATACCTCTCCGGTAATTCCTTTTGAAGAAGATGCTTTTTTAAATAAATTACTGAATTGACGTTCTAAAATTCCATAAGAATATTTAGCTTTTTGCTTTTCCATTAACTGGACAGCGTATTCAGATTTCTTACCTCTTCTTTTTGCATTTCCATGCTGTCCTGGAGGGTAATTCCTTTTTTCGAAGCTTTTGTCTGCTCCAAAAATTGCCTCGCCAAATTTACGAGCAATTTTAGTTTTTGGTCCTGTATATCTTGCCATTTCTATTTATGTTACAATAGGGATTATGAATTAAGGCTTACTCCTTCGATAATCTGGTTCCTATTAATTAAAATTTAATTATACTCGTCTTCTTTTTGGTGGACGACAACCGTTGTGAGGCGTTGGAGTAACATCAATTATTTCTGTGACTTCAATACCTGAATTGTGAATAGATCTGATGGCAGATTCTCTACCGTTTCCTGGTCCTTTCACATATACTTTTACTTTACGTAAACCAGCTTCATGAGCTACTTTAGAACAATCTTCGGCAGCTAATTGAGCTGCATAAGGAGTATTCTTCTTAGATCCTCTAAAACCCATTTTCCCTGCTGATGACCATGAAATAACATCGCCTTTCTTATTCGTTAAAGAGATAATGATGTTGTTAAAGGATGCTGTAATATGAGCTTCTCCGATAGACTCGATAATTACTTTACGTTTTTTTGAACTTGTTTTTGCCATAATAATTTGGTGTTTAGCAATAATGCCCTAGTAAATTATGTTTTATAAAACACGGCACACTAGTTAGTTAAAGCTATGTGTAACTTATTTTTTCTTGTTAGCTACTGTTTTTCTCTTCCCTTTTCTTGTTCTAGAGTTGTTTTTAGTTCTCTGACCTCTTAAAGGAAGACCTACTCTATGACGAATTCCTCTCTGGCATCCAATATCCATTAGACGTTTGATACTTAATTGTACCTCAGATCGTAACTCACCTTCTATAGTAAAAGTTCCAACTTGTTCTCTAATTGCAGCGATTTGATCATCGTTCCAATCTTGAACTTTGATACTTTCGTCTACTTTTGCATTAGCTAAAACTTCTTTAGCTCTACTCTTACCTATACCAAAGATGTAAGTTAAAGCAATAACTCCTCTTTTATTCTTTGGAATGTCTATACCTGCTATTCTTGCCATTACCCTTGTCTTTGTTTAAATCTAGGATTTTGTTTATTAATCACATA
>Ga0233396_1000160_pt1 | contig 32841 bp, 32 predicted proteins | sample 32DmetaG_FD_183169 | JGI IMG/M metagenome (GOLD analysis project Ga0233396, IMG submission 183169) | Seawater microbial communities from Monterey Bay, California, United States - 32D | ecosystem: Environmental > Aquatic > Marine > Coastal | place: USA: California | collected 2016-10-19 | reverse complement strand
ATTAATTAATTTTTTTATGAAAAAGTCAATTTTTATGGTGGCACTGCTACTAGGAGCTGCTACTACATCTTTCGCACAGAAAGCTAATTTAGACAACCCATTCTCTTTAGAAGGAGCAATGAACTTCGCAGGTGGAGGTGTTACTTGGGAGGCACCAAACGTTCGAGCACGTTATTTTGTAAACGATAACATTGCTGTTCGTGCAAGTATCGGTCTTGGTGATGGACTTGGAACTCCAAGATCAGAATCATACAATTTTTCGGATTCTTCGGGAAATATGGCTGGAACAAGAGACATCGCTCGTTTGGCATGGAATGCTTCAATTGGAGCTGAATACCATTTAGAAGGAACAGAAAGAATGTCTCCATACTTTGGTTTAGGAATCAACTTCGGTGGGGGTTCTTACAATGAGACTTGGGGGGACTCTGATGGAACAGCCTACGTACAAGGACTTGATGCAGAGGTTAACTACAGTCAATCAATGTTTGGATTGCAACTTGGAGCTGGTTTAGACATCTATTTAATAGATAACCTCTATTGTGGATTTGAACTAGGACTCGGATTTTCATCTTACACGTATGGTGACATTACTACTGACGTAACGATGGGTGGAAATACGACTACCACTGAATCTTATGGAGGTTCAGAAACGTATATCGGAACAGGAGCAGGTAATGCTTCGGTTCGTTTTGGTTGGAGATTCTAATCAGAAGCTATGATAATGAAACGCCTCAGTTCATACTGAGGCGTTTTTTTTTACCTGTTATTTTGAAATTGTCGTAACTTTGTCATGTGCAAACACTCAAAAAAATAGTTATTGCTATCGATGGTTTTTCATCATGTGGAAAAAGCACCTTAGCTAAGGAACTTGCTAAGGAACTCAACTATATTTTCATTGATTCTGGTGCAATGTACCGGGGAGTTACGTTATTTGCCCTTCAAAGAAATTTAATTACCAAAAATAAAATCGATCGACATGCAATTATAAAAAGTCTTGAACAAGTCGAGTTGTCGTTTTTATTGAACCAAGAAACAAAATCTCCAGAGCTTCACTTAAATGGTGTCAATATTGCAAAAGAAATACGGAGCCCGCGAGTCGCTTCTTATGTCTCTCAAGTAGCAACAATCAGAGAGGTTCGTGAGAAAATGGTGGCAGATCAACGAAAAATGGGGCAAAATGGTGGAATTGTAATGGACGGTCGTGACATATCCTCAGTTGTTTTCCCAAATGCAGAATTGAAACTGTTTATAACAGCTGAAATAGATGAACGTGTTCAAAGACGTTATAATGAACTTATTGAAAATGGAATTTCTACAACAAAGAAAGAAGTAAAAACCAATCTTGTTGAACGCGATCAGATGGATTCCTCTCGAGAAGAAAGCCCTCTTATTCAAGTCGCAGATGCAATCGTAATTGATAACACAAACCTTTCAAAATCAGAACAATTGGCTCTCGTCTTATCACTGGTTAAGCAAAAAATAGAAGTCGAGTCAAAATAAAGTTATTAAATTAACAAGAAGTCCATAATTTCACTAAATTCGTAATTTAAGTCTTAAATATACACATGAGCTCAATTAGTAAAATTACGGAAGACATCATCAATCGAAGCCCCTTTCTTCGTGAAGCAATGACTGAGAATCTCATTAATATATCTGCCCTTGCGAGAAAAATAAAACCTGAGATTGAAAAATCTATCAACAAAGAGATCAAAGAAGGAGCTATCGTAATGGCAATTAAGCGTATGACACCTGGAGCTTATCATAAATTAGACATCAAAATTAACAATGTAATTGGTGGAATAGGTGATTTTTTAGTTCGAAGCGATTTGGTCGATTTTACCTACGAAAATTCTGAGTCATTACGTGATACTCAGAGTGATCTAATTCATCACATTCGAGAAGATAAGGATTCTTTTTTCACCGTTTGTAAAGGTATTTCTGAAACCACCTATATCTTGAACGCAAAATTCACAACTGAAACAAAGAAAATTTTTGCCCAAGAGCGTCTTAAGGCCCACAATCAGGACTTGTCATCCATAACGGTAAAACTTCCAGAAACGAATACAGAAACTTACGGGGTCTATTATTACATTATGAAACACCTTGCATGGGAAGGGATCAATATTGAACAAGTCGTATCTACGGCGAATGAATTTACGGCAATTGTCAATTCCAAAAATATCGACGATGCATTTAAAATTTTAATGCAATTGAAGCGTAGTTTCTAACTTACAGGATCAGGATTCTGACATTTTTCATCCGGACGGGCACCGCAAAGTCCGCAAGCAGCTCCCTCCTCTTGGAGTACTGGATTATTACTTGCACAAGTCCCTGCGAACTCACCGTCTTTCTTCGCCCATATTTTTATAGCTATTCCACCAAAAGCAAGGGCCAACAAAACAATTGAAAATAGAACTACTTCCATAATAATATCTTTAATACAAAAGTACTAATTTTTGTCAACCAACCCTCCTGTTCCTAATTGATTGTGATCTATTAATTGTGGTAAACCAATGTACCAAATATCGCCATTTTGATTCGTTTCAGATCGCAAAATAGCAGCATCTGCATTTATCTTAATATCTCTTGGAGTATCGGATATTACATGAAGTGAGTCGGCTACATTTAATCCATAGCTGTCCACAAATCCATTTCCTCGAGCTAGCAATCTTAAAAAATCTGTATTCCCAGTCAACACCATATTTCCCCAACCTTTATAAACATCACAGTAAAGTTTATCGCAGTCAATATCCAAGTTCAACTCTCCAGCCCCCTCCTCTATCCGAACAAATAAATCATTACAAATCAACTGGTTTTCACAAACAAGTGGCTTGGAACCCTGAAACAACACTGATTCAATTTTTTTCAAATGAACCTCAACTGTTAACTGGTGTTTATAAGATCTTAAAAAATTACACTTGTTTCTGTTTGTGATTTTCAGACATTCATCGTCAATAGACACATCAACAAAATTGACAAGATTTTTGCCACCTTGGACGACTACCTTCTCTTCATTCGATTGAACTAAAACAAAATTTAAATCAGACCCCAATAGTAATTCACTGAATGGATCGAGGTGAATAACTTTGATTGTATCAATTCCTGCACTTTTCAAACACCTTCGGTCTTCCGACTTTTTGCATGAAAAACACAACACAACAATAACACATATACATCCTAAAAATCTCATCTATTCAGTGTATAACCAATTCCGTATTCAACATAATCTGCTCTTGCCCAGTGCGACTTTAAAACTAAATTTAAATTGATTCCGCTATTAAATATGTAGCGTATTCCAACGCGATGGTAAACATCGTCTTGAGGCGAAAACTTGTCTTTGATATAGTACCCCATTCCAAAGAGAAGATGCAGTTTATCTAAAGGCAACAAATAACCTGCAAATACTCCAATTTGCATGATTTCTAATTGCGTTTTGGGAACATCTTCATGGTACATCAGAATGGACTGTTTTTGAATCCAATCCAGACTGACCTCAGCTCCAACACTCCTATTAAAATAACGACGTAATACAGCATTTACTCCACCCACTGGATACTTTTCTCCACCAACAGGGAAAATTTCTTGAGCAGAAATAAACCCAACAGCCCCAAATTCCCATTTTTTATTGAATGCGTCATGCACTGGAATTTGCTCGAGATTGGCTTTGCGAATTCGATACCCATATCCGAAACTAAGGTAAGGCAGATTTAACCCTAAATTTGGCACCTTAATTCCTCCATTTGAAAAGTGCGTCATATCGAGAATTGAATTGAATGAATGAGGTCCAAACTCAAAACGATTTTCAATAGCTAAACTTACCAATGCATTTAAATGTGTACTTACTCCAATACTCAATACATTATCATTGATATCCCAAATTCTTCCGGCATATCCTAACCCTAAACCAATTCGACCAGAAAAAGAATAGTTGTTTGTAGAAATCAGAGGTATTGAAATGAATCCATACGCCCCGGCAAAATTACCCATCAATTCGCGATTACCGACAGATCCATAGAATCCTGTCAACCCAAAAAGTGGTTTATTGTAAGCTTTGTGCCAGTTGGATTCACCATTCCCTCTGTAAATACAACTGAATTCAGCGGCAAAAGCATGATCTGTTACAAGGTGTCCCATCACACTTCGATGCGCTGCTAAAAAGCCAATTTTCCCACGCCCTTCCAGCCACATTTCTTTTTGAGAAAAAGACAGAGTAGACAAAAATAAAAAAACAAAAAGGCACAACTTGATCATCACCTCAAATTTAACAAAAAGCAAATTGCCATACAATAATCCATGTATCAGGATCATGATATGAGCATCTCCAACAATTTCTATTAATTTTGAAAATAAAAAATGGATCCACGACTTGCTGCTTTTGAACGCCTTTTAAATACAATGGACGACCTGCGCGAAAAGTGTCCTTGGGATAAAAAACAAACACTTGAATCCCTGCGTCACCTGACAATAGAAGAAACCTACGAACTTGCAGACGCTATCACAGATAATGATCTCAAAGCACTTGAAGGGGAAATTGGAGATCTTTTTCTTCATATGGTTTTTTATTGCAAAATCGGCCAAGAAAAAAATGCTTTTGATGTGACTACTGCTCTGAACTCAATTTGTGACAAACTCGTTCACCGACACCCCCACATATATGGCGATGTAGAAGCAACAACAGAAGAAGAAGTTAAGGAGAACTGGGAAAAACTCAAATTAAAAGAAGGGAAAAAATCAGTTCTAGAAGGAGTCCCTAATTCTCTGCCTGCATTGGTGAAAGCAACACGAATTCAAGAAAAAGCGAAAGGAATTGGTTTTGAATGGGAAAAACGAGAAGATGTATGGGCGAAGATAGAGGAGGAAATGAAAGAGTTGACAGCAGAGGTAAACTCGGGCGCTATTCATGAAAAAATAGAAGATGAATTTGGAGATGTGCTTTTCTCGCTAATAAATTACGCACGTTTCTTAAAAATAAACCCTGAAAATGCGTTATCAAAAACAAACAACAAGTTCAGGCAACGATTCATGTTGATGGAAAATTTAATGAAATTAGATTCTCTCTCTATTGACGACTCTGACCTCGAAATCATGGATACATACTGGGAGAAAGCCAAAATACAACTTCGAGCAGAACATAAATTATGATTCATTAGATATAATCCCAATAAAACGTGAATGTAATAAATCATTCTGAGTACAGGATTTTGATTGGAAATACGAAGAATTTTCATTCGAATATCGTATCTTCGACCCTTTATAAATAATACTCATGAAACTGTTATATACTCTTCTCCTTGTCGTCTCAAGTTTTGGAATGGCGTTCTCCCAGGATTTCAACATACGTGGTGTAATCTACAATGGTACGAACGGTGAACCAATCTCAGACCTAAAAGTTCGTCTTCTACGATTGGACAGCACGGCTGCAGGTGGCGCTTATACTAATGGAGACGGGCTATTTTCTATTGCCAAAGTAAATAAGGGTGACTACATTTTGCAAATCGTTAACTTCGGTTTTGTTACAATTGAGCAAAAGATAACGGTCACGCGAGCAATAGGAAACAAGGATTTTACATTTGAAATGAAGAAAGACAAAGGAGTAAAAATCTTTGACGGTGTAAAAGTTACAGCAGAACACATACGCGATCAGCGAGAAATCCTTATTGGAACCGTTCGTCTGGATCAAAAAGGATTGGAACGTATTCCAAGTACTGGAGGTGAAAATGATATTGTCGCTGCGTTTAGCGTAACTCCTGGAGTTATCACAACTGGTGATCAAGGAGGACAACTGTATGTTCGCGGTGGTACTCCAATACAGAACAAAATATTACTTGATGGAATGACCATATATACCCCATTCCATTCCATTGGTTTCTTTTCAATATTTGAAACAGAGCTCATCAAAAGTGCCGACATCTACACAGGAGGATTTGATGCCCAATACGGAGGGCGCATCTCTTCAATTATGGATATAAGCTATCGAGATGGAAACACGAAAAAATTTAGCGGGAAGGTTTCAGCATCTCCTTTCATGGGTAAAGTAGTACTTGAGGGTCCATTGGGAAAACCAAAAGATGGGCCAGGAGGAGTCTCCTACATCTTATCAGGAAAAAGAAGTCTGGTCAACCAGTCCTCCGATTTATTGTATAGAAATATTAATATAGACGAAGAGACAGGTGAAAGCTCAGGCATGCCATTTGATTTCACAGACCTCTATGGGAAAATTACATTTAAAGGCAAGAGTCGCTCAAAATTCAGCGCTTTTGGATTCAACAATAGAGATCAAGTTCAATACGACATCGCAGATATAAAATGGAAACAAAGTGGTGGTGGTATGAATTTCTTATTGGTTCCTTCAAGCGCACCAATATTCATCAAAGGGCATGTGAATGGTAGTGGATTCTCAACAGTTTTTAAAGAAGCCTTATCTGAAGCTGATACAATCGAGAGAAGCAGTTTCGTTGGAGGATTTGATTTGGGATTTGACTTTACCTATTTCTTAAAAAACAACAGTGAAATTAACTATGGTTTAAATTTTGGCGGATTTGACACACAGTTCACTACCTACAATGAGGCAAAACGAAAAATTGAAGCAGACAACTGGTCCACAGAAATTGGTGCATATTTTAATTTTCGATATGTAACCACACGATGGGTGATTCAACCAAGTTTTAGAGCACAGATGTATGCTTCATACGAAGGAGGTTTCTCGCCTGAACCGCGTCTGGGTATCAAATTTAATGCAACCGAACGATTTAGATTGAAAGCTTCAGGTGGTCGCTTCTCGCAAAACTTCACTTCCGCATCCTCAGACAAGGACGTCGTCAATTTATTCAATGGAATTCTTTCAGCTCCTGAAAATGTACAAAGTACTTTCGTTACCCAGTTTCAAAATGAAAGAAATCCTAGAAATGGTATTCAATACGCTTGGCATGCGATTGGTGGTTTCGAGCTGGACATAACAAAAAAACTCAAACTCAATGTAGAAGGATACTACAAATACTTCTCACAGTTGAGCAATATCAATCAAAATAAACTTTATGAAGACGAGGTCCAATTCAGTCAAATTGATGACATTTATAAATTGGACTTTATACTTGAAAATGGTGAGTCAATCGGTGCTGACTTCCTCTTGAAATATTCAGACGAACGCCTTTTCTTGTGGGGTGTTTACTCATTAGGTAAATCTACACGCTGGGATGGTTTTACCACATATGCCCCTGTTTTTGACAGAAGACACAATGTGAATTTGGTTGGTACCTATTTGTTCGGAAAAGAAAAAGACCTTGAAATTAGTGTGCGATGGAATCTGGGTTCTGGATTGCCGTTCACTCCAACAATTGGATTCTATGAAAGTCAAAATTTCTCTGACGGTGTCACAACAGACTACACTACGGACAATACAGATTACATGTCGACCATACTCGGAGAATTTAATAGCGAGCGCTTGCCATATTATCATCGATTGGATCTGTCGGCAAAGAAACGCTTCAAGTTTAAAAATCAAACTGTAATTGAGCTTGTTGGGAGTGTCACTAACCTTTACAACAGAAAAAACATCTTCTATGTAAACCGTGTGACAAGCAAAAAAATATACCAATTCCCAATTCTACCTAGTTTCGGGTTGAGCTACAAGTGGTAAAATATATCATAGGATAATACTAAAAACCCCTTCATAATCGAAGGGATTTTTTTATCCACGTGTTTTTATACTCCCGATTTAAGCATTAAAAATTCAATTGATCTTGTGATGCAGACTGAACTGCAATTGGTTGCTCTTCCAATTGTTCGTCAATTGATTCATAATCCCCAATTGGACTTTCAAATTGTCTTTTAAGTAATATCCAAACGCAGCATAAAATCTATTTCGATCGAAAATTTCAACGGATTTATTTTCACCAATAGTGCGTTGGCCGTTTACAAAAATTTCGTTGTACAAAGCAAGGTATAAGGTCTTCTTCTTCATTTCCTTTGAGCTCAATCCAACGTTTAGAAACAGATTGTAACGGTAGCGTGTTCTGAAATTTTGATTCTCAACAAATCGCTGTTCGTAGCGGAAACGATTGTTCATATAAAAACGACCACCAATTTTAACGGGCACTAATGCTTCCTGATACATCCGGCTTTCCCTTGATGTGCTATTGTCTGGACCAAACGTTCCTGTCGTAACATCTCCATAGCCTAATGTCAACTTGACATTAGCATTTTTCGGTTTGTACGTTAAACCGCCGCGCACAAGTAATTGTTCAAGGTCGCCTCCAAAATTCCAATTTCGATGTTGAACATCCCCTTGGACTCCCCATGGAGAGTCTTTGAATGTTGTATTGAAGAAGTACATGTACCAAGCACCGACTTTACTTTGATCAATTTGAGAAATAACTGATGTCGATAGAAATATCGAGATCAACATAAAAACTAAACTATACTTCATCTTCTTATTTTAATTGTGAGGATTTGTTAACTTTTGCTCAATCCAAAATTAAAAAATAGTTTTCGATGACAAACTGAAGATTACTCGGAATCTTGGTGTGGAAAATCCAACAAAAGTTAAAATGACCTATTGCTTCCAAGCTTCATAAGTGCGTACCTGATTGTGGGATGGCGCTTCGATCTTCGCAACTGAATAACTATTGTAGAAAAAACGATTTACTTCTGGGAATACCAATCGTAAGATATGACCATTTCGATTTATGGTAATTTCTTTTGCATCATCATCGAAGTAACTCAACCATTTGTCCAATTCCCCATCCAATGAAATATTATTCACTGCAATCATTTGATCATTGAGCATAACCCCAGCTGTGTCTGCCGGTCCTCCGGGATAAATTGATTTGACAATGAAACCCTTCCCGTTACTAATTGCTTTAAATCCAAGTTTAGCTCCTGAATAGCTTTCAACCGGTTTATGAATCAACTCCAAGCCAATACAATCCAACGCATCAGTTATGATTGACTCATATGGTTTATTTCCATTAATATAATCGTCAAAAAACGCTTGAAATGATTCACCAGAAACAGCTTCTATCTCTGCTTGATAGTTTGCGGCTGAAACGCCTTTATTTTTGATTGAAAAATTAAAGTACAATCGCTTCATTACTTCATCCAAACCATACTTGTTGCTTGTCGCTTTGCGTATTCGAACATCTGTTACAAAAGCCAATAAACAGCCCTCGGTGTATATCGAAACCTTTCTACCTGGAGCTCCTGTAGTATAGCCATCAACCCAGGTATCAAAGGAAGATTCTGCAACTGAGTAGTTGAACCTCCCATGATTGTCAAAATGTCGTTGCAACTGAGCGTTCAATTCCTTGAAATAGGCTTGTTCATCAAAAACTCCACTTTTAAATAAAAACAAATCTCCTTGGTAGGTTGTAACACCCTCACAAAGATACCCCAATTTCGAATAGTTCTCTTTTGTAAAATCATATGGAAACATTTCAATAGGTCGAATTGCTTTGACATTCCAAGTATGATACAATTCATGAGAACTCACACCCAATAGTTCAGCGTACAACTCATCAAAAACAGCATAAGAGGGGCCTAATGAAATTACGGTAGACTTTTGATGTTCTACACCATGATAGGCCTTATATGGAAGTATTTGATTCAAAAAATGATATTCTTTGACTGGAAACTCATTGAATTTTTCAATTTGCTTGTCGGTAAACGCTTTAAAATCTGTCAAAAGACGTTTCCAATCTGGCTTAACTTCACCGTTAAACCAAACATGAAACTTTACTCCGTGAGACTCATATTCATTGTGTAACAAACCTTCAGATGCAATAAAAGGCGTATCCAACAACTCTTCAATACTCTCAACTTTCCAATCGTTTCCATTGGGTGTTAGGGAAGATGCTACTTGCCACTCATCTGGTATATCAAGAACAATATGTACCTCTGAGTTGTAGGTTTCTTCGGTATAAACACAGCAATTGACAGGGTTCACATATAATTGATTCGCATCTAAGAATGTAGACCCCGCATTCAGTTCGGCTGCGTAATACTTGTATTTCACCGTTATTGATGCAGTCGACGAGGTATCAACTGCCCAACTATCTTTCGTTATTTTATCAGCGGTAATAATTTTACCTTGATCATTAAATACGATGAAATTATTTATATTTTTTGCAAAATTACCTAATTCATAGCGCCCAGGCCTCCAACTTGGAAGCTGTAAAACAGTTTGAACTGTTGATGTGTCAAAAACTGCGCTGATGTGCACATACTGCTGATGCGGGTTTTCTATTCCGAAAGTAAATTTTGTCATACTATCCAATAATTTATTCCTCAAAATTTGAATAAGCGCGCTTCAAATGCTAAGCATATAATCCCTCTTTCTGGCTTATCACTTTCTCATCTGCCATATAAGAATCATAAGGCATCATTTTATCAATGATACCATTTGGTGCAATCTCAATGATTCGATCCGCTACTGTATTGACCAATTCGTGGTCATGTGAGGTAAACAATAACGTACCCGGGAAATCTTTCATTCCCTGATTTAATGCCTGAATAGACTCTAAGTCAAGATGATTTGTTGGCTCATCCATCAATAATAGATTCGCTTTTGCTAACATCATTTTCGACAACATACAACGAACTTTTTCTCCACCTGATAATACATTTGCTGTTTTCATGGCTTCTTCACCAGTAAATAACATACGCCCTAAGAACGTTCTCAAATATACCTCTTCTTTTTCTTCATCCGTTTGTGCGTATTGACGTAACCAATCAATTAAAGGAAGTTTTTCTTCAAAAAATGAATGATTTTCATTCGGTAAGTATGCCGTTGAAATTGTCGTACCGTAGATAAACTCACCACTATCTGCCTGAATATTTCCTGCCAAAATTTCAAAAAAATACGTAAGTGCCACAGAACTTTTAGAAACAAAAGCAATTTTATCTCCTTTGTTTACAATGAAATCGACGCTACTGAAAAGAGTGCCTTCTTCTGATTTTTTTGAGAGACCCGAAATATTTAAAATTTGATTCCCTGCCTCACGTTCTTGATTGAACGTAATTCCTGGATACTTTCTACTGGAAGCCTGAATCTCTTCAATATCAAGATTCGCAATCATCTTTCTTCGACTCGTAGCCTGCTTTGACTTAGCGGCATTCGCAGAAAATCTTGCAATAAACTCTTGCAACTCTTTCTTTTTCTCTTCAGCTTTTTTGTTCTTATCTGCTCGCTGTCTGGCAGCCAATTGCGAAGATTGATACCAAAATGAATAATTTCCGGTAAAAATATTGATCTTACTAAAGTCGATATCACAGATGTGTGTACACACCGTATCGAGAAAGTGTCTATCGTGAGAGACAACAATCACTGTATTTTTAAAGTCCAAAAGAAAGTCTTCCAACCAGCCAATCGTTTTCAAATCCAAATCATTCGTCGGCTCATCAAGCACCAATACATCAGGGTTTCCAAACAACGCTTGAGCAAGTAAGACACGAACTTTCATATCGTTCGACAAGTCTTCCATTTTCATATAATGCTTGGACTCATCAATTCCAAGATTGGACAATAATGATGCTGCATCCGTTTCAGCATTCCAACCCTCTAAATCAGCAAATTCTGCCTCTAGTTCAGCAGTTCTCATTCCGTCTTCATCGGAAAAATCAGGTTTTGCATACAATGCATCTTTCTCAGTCATAATTTCATAGAGACGCGTATGTCCCATAATAACTGTATTCAAAACTTCAAACTCATCGAACTCAAAATGATCTTGTTTTAAAACAGCCAAGCGTTTTCCTGGCTCTAGAGCAATATGGCCTGTAGTCGGATCTTGATCCCCTGTGATGATTTTTAAAAAAGTAGACTTTCCCGCTCCATTGGCGCCAATAACACCATAGCAATTTCCATTTACAAATTTTACATTCACATCATCGAATAAAACACGTTTACCGAATTGAAGTGATAGATTATTTACTGCTAACATTTACGATCAAATTTGACCGCAAAGATAGGTTTTTAATGACTGGTTTCTATCAATTTAGTGTGAAAATAATATTGACTATCTGCACTATTGCATCCATTTCAGATTTCTCGAGTAGAGTAAAATGAAAACCAATGAGATTGCTGACCCAAATAAAACATAGTTTGTTGGTACATTTCCAATCGATACATAGGCATAGATTGAGACAAAACTGAGAATGCTATATATGATGTACAAATGAAAACCCAATCGATACCCCTTAAACATTCGTAAGGCTGCATATGCACCTAAAACACAAACAATTATGGAAATAAATGCAGCTAAATAATGATTTTCATTCACTTGTTTGAACATTCGTATTGATGTTTGCATTGAATCAACAAAGGAATCTGCGCCTATCTCCTTCATTTTATCAATTTCCTCCTGAAAACTTACAAGTTGACTTTGCATTTGGTCATTGTTTAATGGACCAGAAACCAACTTCAAAAGACTCCCTAAAAATTCAAATCCTGTTGAAATAAAGGTTAAAATACAAAGAACTAGTAGAAATTTTGGTCTCTTTTTTTGTTCATTTACAGGTTGTTGCTCTAATTCACTCATTCATTTAATATTTTCAGTTGATATAATTATAGTTGGTTCTTAACAAACTCAACACTTTTACGCATTAATGGATGCAAATATTGGTCTTCTTCAATAAAAGGAACAACTGCTCTAAAGCGACTCCTCAAGGACTCGAGGACCGGAGAGCTCTTCTCTTTCCTAAAATCCATGGCTTGAGCAGCATTCAAGAGTTCTACACCCTGAATAGAGTAACAATTTTCAATGATACGGTAAAGTTTTGTTGCAGCATTAGACCCCATACTCACATGATCCTCTTGGCCATTGCTTGAATCAATCGAATCAATACTGGCTGGAGCACACAGCTGCTTGTTTTGACTTACAATCGATGCAGCAGTATATTGTGGAATCATAAAACCTGAATTTAATCCTGGTTTTGCAACCAGAAATGACGGTAAACCTCTCGTTCCAGAAATCAACTTATAAATCCTTCGCTCTGAAATGCTTCCTAACTCAGCTAAAGCTATTGCTAAGAAGTCCAATGATATTGCCAACGGCTGTCCATGAAAATTCCCAGCTGAAACCACATCATCCTCTTCCACAAATACTGTCGGATTGTCAGTAACTGCATTGATCTCTCGTTCTAAAATTGATTCACAATAGTCAATCGCATCTTTTGATGCACCGTGTACTTGGGGAATACACCGAAATGAATAAGGATCTTGTACGTGCTCTTTTACTCGATCAATCATTTCACTTCCTGCTAACAACGAACGAAACACTTCCGCCGTTTGAATTTGTCCAACTTGCTTACGAATCTCGTTTACATTTTTCTGAAAAGGATTCTTTCTTCCATCATAAGCTTCCAACGAAAGGGCTCCAATACTATTAAATTGACTCCAAAGTTTCTTTGCATTTGATACCGCATAAGTTCCGTAGGAACTCATAAACTGAGTTCCATTTAAAAGTGCCAACCCTTCTTTTGATCTCAATACAATTGGCGCTAAATTATTTTCCTTTAGTACATCTGAACTTAAAGTTCGCTTGCCATCAACATACATTTCACCCTCCCCCAACAATGGAAGAGACATGTGTGCCAAAGGCGCTAAATCTCCAGATGCACCGAGACTTCCTTGCTGGTATACAATAGGAGTCATACCATTATTGTAGAAGTACAACAACCGTTCTATCGTTGCCAACTGTGCTCCTGAATTGCCGTGTGATAATCCTAAAACCTTTAGCAATAACATTCTTCGAACAATTTCAACTGGAACTTCATCTCCCAATCCACAAGCATGTGAAACAACAAGGTTTCGTTGAAGCTGTCCGAATTCACCTGATGAGATGGGTGTATTGCACAGCGATCCAAAACCTGTATTCACTCCATAAATGAGTTGATCATGGTCTTTTACTTTTTCATCTAGATAATTTCTACACCTCTCAATTTCGGCTTTTACACTTGCATCAAGCAAAACCTCAGTATCTGACTGAAGTATCTCATCAAGCTGTGCTAGAGAGATCCATTCATTTTTGATAATAAACTTTTTCATACTATCCTTTCAAGTGAGCAACTGCTGCATCAAAACTTAGTTCCAACTGATTACCAGTCTCCATGTCCTTAATCAATAACATATTTTTTTCTATCTCATTCTCACCAATCAGAGCAATGTACTTCACGCCGCGATCGTTGGCATATTTCATTTGCTTTTTCATTTTTACCGATGCTGGATAGAGTTCTGATGAAACCCCTTCAATGCGCATTCTCTTGACAAGTTTCAAGCAATGAAGTTCTTCTTTCGTTCCAAAATTGACAAACAATAGATCCAATCTATTGTCCACTTCATCAGGAAACAAATCGAGTTCTGTGATGACATCATAAATTCGATCTGCTCCAAAAGATATACCTACACCAGACATACCTTTCATGCCAAAAACACCTGTCAAATCATCGTAGCGACCGCCACCACAAATACTTCCCATCTTGACACCATTTGCTTTCACCTCAAAAATTGCACCTGTATAATAATTAAGCCCTCTCGCCAAAGTCACATCAAATTCAATTTTCGCACGTTTCAATCCAAGCATTTCAACACGATTCAAAACATCTTCCAATTCAGCAATTCCCTCCAAGCCGATCTCACTTGTTTTGAGATATGCTTTCATTTCTGACAATCGAGTCTTTGTATCTCCTTTCAATTCGAACAAAGGCTCTATTTTATTCAACGCATCATCTGAAAGACCTTTCTCTTTGAGTTCTTTCACAACACCTTCTTTCCCAATTTTATCTAATTTATCGATTGCAACAGTAATTGGAATAATTTTATCTGTTTCACCACTTAATTCAGCAATTCCCGTAAGAATTTTTCGGTTATTCAACTTTATAGTAAAATCTGGAATTTCGAGTGAAGTGAGAACCTCATCAAAGAGCAAAATAAAATCCACTTCATACAAAAGTGAATCACTCCCTACAACGTCTGCATCACATTGATAAAACTCCTGATACCTTCCGTGCTGAGGTCGATCTGCTCTCCAAACGGGTTGAATCTGGTACCTTTTGAATGGAAAAGATATTTCGTTCTGATGCTGCACAACAAAACGAGCAAACGGTACAGTAAGATCATACCTCAAGGCTTTCTCAGCCAGTGAATTCGAGAAACGAGCTAGATTACCTGCTTCAAGTGCAGTAACATCTGCCTTTCTAACTTTTTCACCTGAGTTTAAAATTTTAAAAATCAAGCGATCTCCTTCTTCACCGTATTTGCCGAGAAGTGTAGAAGAAAGTTCAAATGAAGGTGTCTCAATTGGAGCAAATCCATATGTTTCAAAGGATTTACGTATTGTTTCAAATATATAGGATCTTTTGGCTACTTCTGCAGGTAAAAAATCTCTTGTTCCTTTCGCTATAGATGGTTTCTGTGCCATTTACATAATATTGTAAGGTAAAGGTAATAAATGCCTTTCGATTGTGTCAATAAAGGGTTTGGTTTCTAAAGCTTTTCTTTCCCTAACCATCGAAGTACGTTATTGGACCATATGTGATCAGCTTCATTTTGAGAAAGAATATCAATTTCAACAGCATAATCAATTACACGACCTGGGTAGGAATTTGCTACTCCTTCCATCTCTCCAAGAGGATATGGATCATCCAAACCCGCAATAATTTGGGCAGCTCCTACGCGAGTCTTGAGCAATTGAAGGGTATATGAATCGTGAACGAGTGTATCAAAAAATAGGTTTTCGTGGGCCAAAGACAAGCGCGGATCATGGGAGCCTTCAAACAAATCAGGACGTCCATCAAAACCTTGTAAACGTCTACCATAGTTGGCCTGACCTAACATACAACCGTGTGCAAAACACGTTCGAACATTCGGAAAACGATGAACGAAATCTTTCAAGGTATAAAAATGCAAGGTGTCGGCTGTCTGTGCCATCATCCAAACAAGATGAAATCTCCAATATTCATCTTTCAATTTAACCATCTTTTGACCGTCATATGGATGAATTTCAATCGCAAGACCGTATTGATTGGCCAATTCAAAAATGGGCTCTACCGATTCATCTGCAACTGAGATCCATTCTTCATCTGTATTCAAAAAATGTGAAGGCAGACACAGTAATCTTAAATTCAATTCCTTTACACAACGGTCAATTTCTTTGAGCGCATCTTCGAGATACAATGGCTGAACAACGAAACCCGAAGTAAATTTATCTGGTCTACGTTCCTGAACACTTGCGTTAAAATCGTTTTGCCAACGAATAGCATCTCTCGCATCATCGCGCAACCAACCGTTACAATACACCTGTGAGAGGTTCAACATGACTGCATGATCTATGTTGTACTTCTCCATCCAAATTAGCTTTTCATTGAAAAAGAAACTGGCATCTGTAATCGGTCTTGACCACTCTCCCTGTCGCATGAACTTTTTGTCATCGTCAATCCAAAAGAGCTTTTTATCTTTCATGAATTTTGGAATTTCACTCGGTTCAGGTAAAATGTGACCGTGACCGTTTATTTTGAGTTTGCTCATGTGACTGTTCAAATGATTGTCTGGTGTCTAAGATAATTTATTTGAATTGAAAATTTACGAATCCTGAAACAAAAAAGAAAGGGAGATGAATTTGAACCATCTCCCTTTCATGTATTTAATCGAAATTACCTTTTAATTATCAGTCGGTTTGAAGTTCTGTTCAGTGATGTTGTAATTGTCATTGTGTACGATCCACTCGCAACGTCAGAAAGATTAACTTGGAAGACATTCGAATGAAACTGTGAATCCAAAACTACTCTACCGGATAAGTCAGTTACTCGGACATTTAAAACCTCTCCCGTGTAGTCGTTCATCACAACATTAAATGTTCCTTGACTTGGATTTGGAAATATCTTTACATCGTTGTTCGATAATTCCTTGACCGAGAGATTCACACAAAACTCATTTGACTCTGAATTTCCAAAGTCCGTTTGTTGCAATTCAGCAAAAACTCCACCCCATTGGTCTGTAATAGAATAATCTCCATCAACAAAACAACCAAATGAACTAGAACCATCTATACCGTCACCATAATCATCATAAATGACGAAATCATAACACCCATCATCAAGGCACCATTGCTCTGAAATTGTTGATTGGCTTTGATAAGCTCCTGCATCTCCCTGTTGGGTCCCCGATTGTAGGCCTCCAGGAGGAATTGTAACCGAAATATTACCACCTGAATAAACCAAAACATTATTGGCATCCTTCAGTTCCCAATACGTTTCATGACCCCAGCAGTCCGTTGATAAAGTAAAGGTTACCGTCGCTCCTCCACCAATTAACGAATAATTTGATGAATTTGCATCATTCCCAGAATTCGAATCTAATGTTCCATTCGGAGAGATTGTAAATGCGTTAAATATGTGCGTTCCAGTCGAAGTGATGTATGGCAAAGTAACATTCACTGAGTTTCCAGGAGTCAATGTACCTGTCCATGATTGTGAAGAGGATGCCCCTCCATCAATATCATAAATGATTGTAAATGAAGTAACATCATTGCTTCCATAATTTGTCACCACCACTTCTGGAACAAAACCCTCTCCACAATCTGAGCCATTTGGCGAGACGATTGAGCTAACTCCAATATCATCTGGATCACTGACCAGCTGACAGACAGTTGAGGAGGTTAAACTCGCTCTTCGAGGTGAAACCTGAAAAACGGTTCGGATTCGTGTTTTTTGATCTTCTGTAAAAATGTTCATACAGGCATCGTTCGTATAATCCATATAATTCTCAACCATATCCTGAATACCATCACATGTTGTTTGTGTTGGGCAACCATAATTGGACCCGCTTGACTCTGGTGTATCAGAACAAAAATCATTCCCGCAATTTGAATCTCCCCAAATATGTCTTAAACCAAGAAAGTGTCCCACCTCGTGTGTCATTGTTCGACCGAGATCATAGGGCGCTGAAAAATTTCCTGCAGGATAGATATCCGATGAGCCGAACGACCTGTAGTCAGCGACAACACCGTCTGTATCCGCACTTCCATTATTGTTATTCATCCCGCCAAGTCCAGAGCTGTTCGGAAACTGAGCAAATCCGAGCAAACCAGAATTTCCAAAATTCACGACCCAAATGTTCATGTAATCGTTTGGGTTCCAATAAGTCGCAGTTTTCATCGAATTGACTGAATTCTGTCCTGAAAATGAATTTTGCCCGTAATCTACACGATCAATACCATTTGTCGGCAGACCATTCGGGTCAATTGCAGCCAAACAAAATTCAACTTCAATATCTGCACCGGCTGGATGATTATTAAATCCTGGAGTCCCAACCATTTTTCTAAAATCTTCATTCAAAACTTGAATCTGAGATAAAACTTGTGCATCATCAATATTCTCATTCGATCCTACTGGATCTCCATTATGTATCACATGCACAACAACCGGAATCGTCAACAATGTCGCTTTCGCATTGGAATTTAATGCCTGCTGCTCTTTGTACTCTCTAATTTTATCTTGCAACCACAATTCATCTTGAAGTAAGGTTGGCATATTCGGATTATTCGCTCTAAGAAGAGCTTCAGCCTCCATTGTTCCACAGCGTTTGTAGCCATTTGGACCAATTTCGGATTTAAAATTTAGATTTACCAAATTGAGTTCCTTCTGATTTTTCACACTCTGAGCATACAATGTACAATGCGAAAAAACAAGAAACCCAAAAAAACAGGATTTAAGAGAGATTAGTTTCATTTGAGTAATTTTAGTATTGCGTTGAAATTACGAATTCAGGCATAGATAAAAAAATTTTTTAACTATGTTTTACTCCAACGACAAATTCCAAAACCTATTTTTTCACCAATCGTGTCCGAAACACCTTATTTTCAATCTGAATTTCAAGATTATAAATTCCAATTGCAACATTTGAGATATCAACTTCTATATTTTTTGATTGTCCATTATATCTTGCAATCAATCTTCCTGTTGCATCAAAAACATTAATACTTGCAATGTCATAGGTTTTTGTTTTGACAAAAACTGATTTTGATGCAGGATTTGGATATACAAGAACCTCATCTGTTTTTATTTCCAATAAGTCAGTGCAATCATTTACGCTTAGATTTGCCTGAGTTGAATTCACGCATCCATTTAAATCAGTGTATTGATATGTAATTGAATGAATCCCAATACCCGCAACTGATGGATCAAAAACACCTCCAGATACACCAATACCATTGTAAGAACCTCCAATTGGCAAACCACCTATTAAGCTGAAAGCTTCAGCATAATCACAAACATCTGTGAACGATGAAATCGTCACTGCGGGTAATTGATTAACCACAACATCCACTATTGGTGATGTTGATGAACATCCATTTGAACCTGTATATGTCACCGAATATGGACCTGAAATAGTTGCCACGATAATATCTGATGTTGATCCATTTGACCATACAACTCCAGAAGATTCCGAAGATGTAAGAATCACTGAATCACCAGCACAGAATATTGTTGTGTCGCTGGCTGATATGGTTGGCACAGTTGGATTTGGATGCACAACAACATTTACCGTTGGTGATGAACACCCATTGCCGTCTGTATAAGTAACGGAAAATGAAGACAGACAAAAAAAAACACCAGTAAGAAGGCGTGAGAAAATATTTTTTCATGGGTTTGGTTTAGTTGTAAAATCATTATGAGGGCAAACATTAGAGGTTGAAGCACGTTCTTTACAACATCTTTTTAGCTCACCAGCAAAGCGAAATTAATACATTTTCATGAAAAATTCAAAAGCACCTAAAGATTCTGTGAAAGAAATTATTAAGAGAACAATGAATCAACAAATTGAGTTCTTTCGAAAGGTTGTAAATCCTCCATCTTCTCTCCTACACCAATATATTTAACCGGTATTTTCATTTGATCAGAAATACCAATAACGACACCTCCCTTCGCTGTTCCATCTAGTTTTGTCACTGCAAGACAGGTAATGTCTGTCGTTGCGGAAAACTGTTTGGCCTGCTCGTATGCATTTTGTCCTGTGGAGCCATCCAAAACCAACAGTACTTCATGCGGTGCATTTGGCACCACTTTATCCATGACACGCTTGATTTTACTCAATTCATTCATGAGGTTAACTTTGTTGTGCAATCGCCCTGCAGTGTCTATTATTACAACATCAGCATCTTGAGCTTTTGCCGATTGTAGGGTGTCAAAAGCAACAGAGGCAGGATCTGCATTCATTCCTTGCTGCACAATAGAGACACCAACGCGCTCTGACCATATAATTAATTGGTCTACAGCTGCTGCTCTGAACGTGTCTGATGCACCAAGTACAACTTTATTACCTGCTTGTTTAAATTGATGCGCCAATTTACCAATGGTAGTTGTTTTGCCGACTCCGTTCACACCGACGACCATAATAACATGAGGACCATCCTTGTGCTTTGGAACTTCAAATGTTACATTGTCCGATGAATTGTTCTCCTCCAGTAAGTTCGTGATTTCGTCTTTGAGGACTAAATTCAGTTCGTCAACACCGAGTACTTTATCACGTGCAACTCTTTCTTCAATCTTCTCAATGATTTTCAATGTAGTCTCAACGCCAACATCTGAAGTGATCAGAATTTCTTCGAGGTTGTCCAACACGTCAGCATCCACTTTCGATTTACCAACAACCGAACGGGCAATTTTGTTGAAAAAACTTTGCTTCGTTTTTTCTAAGCCTTTGTCGAGACTTTCTTTTTTATCTTTTGAAAAAAAATTAAATAATGCCATAACTCTTTAAACAAGAAAAGCTTCCACCAAGGGCAGAAGCTATTTTTTTAACATTGATTGAGCGAGGGCTAGTTCTTATCGAACCAATCTTTCACTTTGTCATTGTGTACAACTTCTTCTTTGAAAGTATATGTGCCGGACTTTTCAGACTTGCTCATTTTAATGACTTTCGTATGCTCTTTTCCTCCTCCTTTTTGCAGGGATGCTACTACTTTCTTTGCCATAACTTAATTATTTAATTTCTTTGTGAAGTGTATACTTCTTCATAATAGGATTGAACTTCTTAATTTCAAGTCTATCTGGAGTATTCTTTCTGTTCTTCGTCGTAATGTAACGAGATGTACCAGGCAATCCCGATTTTTTGTGCTCAGTGCACTCTAATATTACTTGAATTCTATTTCCTTTTTTTGCCATTTTCTTTCTTTTTTTACCTACCGTTATCGCAACGGGTAGAAAACGATTTACTTAATATATCCTTTCGCACGTGCTTCTTTCACGCACGCTGAAATTCCTTTCTTATTGATCGTTCTCAACGCTGAAGTTGAAATCTTCAATGTGATGTATTCGTTTTCCTCAGGCATGAAAAACTTTTTAGTGATCAAGTTCGGGTAAAACTTTCTTTTTGTCTTACGCTGTGAGTGAGAAACATTGTTCCCAACCATTACCGATTTTCCTGTGATTTGACAAACTCTTGACATCTCTGTTATATTTATTACTTATACTAAAAGCGGGTGCAAAGAAACCATTTTTTTCATAAAAGCACAAGCTAATTTTAACTTTTTTACATATTTATTTTCATCAATTCACATCTTAAGAAGTTCATTGCTGACAATACTGCTCGTTTGATATTTCTACTTCGATCATTTTCAAAATTAAACCTTTTGGATAAAACCCGATCGGAGCTCGCTATTGATATCCATACAATTCCCACCTCTTCTTTTCCCTCATTCGTTGCTGGACCAGCATTCCCTGTTATGGAAATACAATAATCTACTTGAAGTATTTCTTTGCCATTTATCGCCATTTGTTCCGCAACTTGCTTACTTACCAGTCCAAAATCATTGATTGTTTGTTCATCAACCCCCAAATTCTGAATTTTTGATTCTTTTGTATAGCTTATGACCGATCCCTTAAAGTATGTCGACGATCCAGGGACAGACGTGAATGCACTTGCAATTGCTCCTCCAGTGCAGCTTTCTGCTGTTCCAACTTGTTTTTCTTGAACCGAAAGCAAATCCCCTACAACCTGAAACAAATTCTCACTATCCATTCCAAATACGTTTTTTGGAAACAGTTCAGATATCTGATTGATGTAATACTCAATTCGACGTTTATTTTCTTCTGTGGCTTTTGACGAAAGTCTCAAGCGAACACTACCTGGTGCAGGTAAATATGCCAATGCAATACCTTCAGAAGTTAAATTTGTTTCAATAACCTCCATTCGATCGGCAATATACGACTCCCCTATCCCTTGAGTAAGCACTGTTCTGTAATACAATGAATCAAGAGAGAATAGATCTTTCAAACGCGGAAGAACCTCAGCAGACATAATATCTTTCATTTCATAAGGCACTCCAGGCATACTCACAAGAATTTTCCCATTGCGTTCAAACCACATTCCTGGTGCTGTCCCATTCGGATTGTGCAATACTGTGCAGTTTTCAGGAACATCAGCTTGAGCAATATTCACATCAAGCATTTCTTTTTTCCTACTATCAAAGAACTCTTTGACGTGCTTTAAAACTGTAGTATTTTGAATCAAATGACAGTCAAAATAGTCGCAAAGGACCTTTTTGGTAATGTCATCTTTCGTGGGTCCTAATCCACCTGTCATCAGAACCACATCTACCCGATCCATCGCCTCATCAATCGCCTTATGAATATCGTTTTCATCATCACGAATAACGGTACCATATGCAACCTGAGAGCCCATAAGACTTAATTCTGCACCTATCCAAGCAGCATTTGTGTTGATGGTCTGACCAATCAATAATTCATCGCCTATACAAATAAGTTCAACTGTCATACTTTTCGCTTTTTGTACTTCGCAATTGCTTCAATATGTCCCGTGTGAGGGAATTGGTCGACAAGTGAAATTTTTTCCAATTGGTATCCCTCTTTCATTAAGGTATCTGTATCTCTCGCCTGTGTGGAGGGGTTACAAGAAATGTAAACGATATTTTCAGCGTCAAGATCAATGACTTTCTTCAGTGTTTTTGGGGCAATTCCCGCACGGGGTGGATCCAAAATAATTGTCTTAATCTTTCCTACATACTCTGGATATGCTTTTAAAAATTTGCCGACATCAGCCGCGTAAAAATCAATACCATCAATCTGATTGCGTCGGGCATTCTTTTTTGCGTCTTCAATTGCTCCCTCTACAATATCTACACCAATAATTTTTACATGTTCATTTCGAGAGGTTAAAATTTGACCAATTGTTCCAGTTCCACAAAACAAATCCATAACAACATCATTGTCATTCAAGTCTTCCTCAAAAACATAATCCAGTGCTTTGGTATACAATCTCTCCGCGCTTTTTGGATTGGTCTGAAAGAAACTCTCCATAGAAATCTCAAAATCTAATCCCAACAATCGCTCTACAATCACTGGCTCACCATATAGTAGATTGCTTTGACCATTCTCAATTTTAGCCCGATCTGCAACATTATCATTCACAGTATGCTGGATGCCTGCAAGACGATCTCCCAGTTTTTCAATCAAAAAATCAACAAATAACTGCGATTTGAACTTTTCTATTCCCTGAGATGATGTTACCAAGTTCAGTAAGAGCTTGTCTTGATGAAATGATTTACGCACCACGATATGTCGAAAAAAGCCCGTTTTTTTGGGTGGGTGCCATGCTGGAAGTCCCGACGACTTTAACAGCGCTCTAACCTCAATTAATAAAGTTTCCCATTCTTCATCAAACATACCGCTTGGTTTGTCCAAGGATTCTACTTTCCACCAAGTTCCTCTTCGTTTGAAACCCAAAGCAAATGCATCATCAATATCCTCCCCAGTCAATCGATCGTGTTCAATCGACGAAAAACTATACTCCATTTTATTTCTGTAGAAAAAATGATTAGGAGATGCAATAAATTCGTCGAAATACTCTTCTGGATGCTCCACCCCTCCAATCCTTCGGTATATCTCTAAAGTTGATTCTTTTTTTACCTTCTCTTGTTCTTCAATAGGAACAAAAATATAAGGTCCCCCCGAGATCTCTTGATACACCGCATCTTTTTCGATCGGTGACCGTTCAATAATCTCTATTAGCTTCGCCTCAGCAAATCTTTTTCTTTTTTTTGAAATACGCGCCTTGACCCTTTGACCCGGGAAGGTGTTATCTACAAATATTACATATTCTCCGTTCTCAGTTGCAACTTTCGCCACCCCTTTTCCACCGAATGCATAACCGGAAATATCAACCGTTATGACGTCTGCTCTTTTCAACATGTTTTTAGATCATTCCTCGAATTATCCCTTTGTCAGATTCAGAGATAAAATCGAGAATTTGGTTTCTGTATTCAGAATCAGCTATTTGTTCTTTCACTGCCTCAACCCCCTTAGAAAGGTTATTATTCATTACGTACAGCAAGCGATAAACATCTTCAATTTCTTTTACATCCTCATCTGAGAAACCACGTCTTCTTAGTCCTACTGAATTTACTCCTGCAAAACCTAAAGGTTCCCGAGCTGCTTTCACAAATGGAGGAATATTTTTACGCACCAAAGAGGCACCACCAACAAAGGCATGCGCTCCAATACGGACAAATTGCTGCGTCCCAACTTTCCCTTCCAAAATTGCATAATCTTCAATAATATTGTGGCCTGCTAAGCCAACAAAACTTGCCATAATAACATTGTTTCCTATTTGGCAGTCATGGGCAATATGAACATACGTCATTAATAGGCAATTGCTTCCAATTTTCGTGACCCATTTGTCCTTGGTTCCGCGATGTATTGTAACACATTCTCGAATTGATGTGTTATCACCTATTTCAACGGTCGTTTCTTCTCCATCAAATTTTAAATCTTGAGGTGTCACACCGATCACAGCTCCTGGGAAAACTTCGCAGTTCTTTCCGATTGTTGTTCCCGGATAAATAGTCACATTGGGATGTATTCTTGTACCTTCTCCAATCGTCACGTTTTCAAAAATTGTAGAAAATGAGTCTACCGAAACGTTTTGACCAAGACGTGCGTCTTTTGAAATATTTGCGAGTTTACTTATCATTTTTTGTCTTTAACAACTTGTGCAAGCATCTGAGCTTCAACTACGGGCTGTCCATTTACATATCCCACTCCTCCCATATTTACCAGCCCTCTTCGAATCGGCGAAAGTAACTTAAGTTCGAATACTAGAGTATCGCCCGGCAATACTTTTTGTTTGAATTTTACATTATCAATCTTCATGAAATAAGTCGAGTAAAGATGTGGCTCTTCTACCTTACTCAAGGCGAATATCCCTCCTACTTGTGCCATAGCTTCTACCATCAATACTCCAGGAAAAACTGGATTTCCTGGAAAATGCCCAGTAAAAATTGGCTCATTCATAGTAATGTTCTTCACACCAACAACACTCTCTTCATCAATCGACATTATTTTATCGACCATTAAAAATGGAAATCTATGCGGAAGCATCCGTTCGATATCATTGATGTCGTAGAGCGGTTTAGAAGATAAATCAAAATGTCTACCTGTCTTTTCTTGCTCTTTCATGTAGGCTTTGAGTACTTTTGCGAATCCAATATTTCCAGCATGACCGGGACGAGCGGCAAGTATATGTGCTTTTATCGGCTTCCCGATTAACGCCAAATCTCCAACAATATCAAGTAATTTATGTCGGGCCGGTTCATTTTCAAACTTTAGGTTTGTACTGTTCAATACACCCCTTCCGTCAATACGAATATCCAGGTCCTCCTTGCCGAGAACTTTCGCTAAATGATCCAATTCCTCTTGGCTCACATTTTCGCGTTCCACAAGAACAATTGCATTGTCTAAATCACCACCTTTTATCAAGTTATTCTTGGCAAGAAACTCCAACTCCTTCAAAAACACAAAAGTTCGACAAGTCGCTATTTCCTCTTTAAAATCTTCAATCTTGTACATTGTAGCATGCTGCGTGCCCAATACTGGAGACTTGTAGTCAACCATAACTGTTAATCGGTAGTTCTCATCTGGAACAGCAAGAAACTCAACACCTTTATCCAAATCTTCCCAAGGAATATTTTCAGACAGTTCTAAATATACTCGAGCAGCATCTTGATTTTCGTAACCAGCGGACTCTATCGCTTCGACAAAGACCATTGAGCTACCATCCATAATTGGTATCTCTGGACCATCTATTTTAATCAACGCATTATCAACCTGACAAGCGTAAAGTGCAGCTAAGATGTGTTCAGTAGTATAAACCCGTGCTCCATGCTGTTCGAGCGTTGTTCCTCTATCTGTAGCTACTACCAAATCACAATCTGCATTGATTACAGGCGCACCATCCAAATCCATGCGTTGAAATTTGTATCCGTGATTCGCTGCCGCAGGTACAATTTCAACATTTACTTTTTCACCTGTATGCAAACCAACACCCGAAAATTTTACAGGTGAATTTAGAGTTCTTTGCTTTTCAGCCATCTTATTCTTGGTCTTTTATTAGTAATTTAATTTTATCCTCGAGTGCTTTGAGTCGCTCCAAAATTCGTGGCAACCTTCTGAAGCCTAAATATGATTTCTTAAATTCCATACTGTCAAATGCAGGAGAGCCCATTACTGTTTTTCCTTCTTTCACTATACCGCTGACCCCAGACTGCGCGGCAATTTTTGCGCCGTCACCAATTTTTATGTGTCCCGCCATGCCAACCTGTCCACCAATCAATACATTATTTCCAATCTTAGTTGACCCTGCAATACCTACCTGTGCTGCCATTGCAGTATTCGTTCCGATTTCAACATTATGCCCAATCTGAACCAAGTTGTCGATTTTTGCACCTTTTCGCACAATTGTGCTCCCCATTGTTGCTCTGTCAATAGAAGAATTAGCACCAACATCAACGCAGTCTTCAAGGACAACATTTCCTATCTGAGGGATTTTTTGAAATTCACCATTTTTATCTGGTGCAAATCCGAAGCCATCGGCACCAATGACAGCACCTGAATGAATGATACAATTTTTTCCAATAATACAATCACGATAGACAGTAACTCCAGGATAAATAACAGTACCTGCTCCAATCTCAACATTTGAACCGATCGTTACATTCGGATAAATTTCGACATTATCCCCTACTTTGACATTTGAACCAATGTATGAAAACGCCCCTAAATAAACATTATCACCCATTTGGGCAGATACGTCAATAAAAGATGGAGACTCTATTCTTGCCTCTTGTTTATGCATTGTATCATACATCTCTAATAACTTAGCGAAACACGAATAGGCATCTTCGACTTTAATTAGCGTTAATGTATCAGGAATTGGCTTTGTTGGAATAAAAGTTGTATTAACTATACAAATACTTGATCCTGTGGAGTAGATATATTCTTCGTATTTAGGATTGGCAAGGAAGGATAAAGCGCCTGGCCTTCCTTCTTCAATTTTTGCTAAGGTTTCAACTTCAGCAGAGGCGTCTCCTTGAATTTCTCCGTTAATCAGTCCAGCAATTTGCTCGGCATTAAATTTCATACCTCAAAATTATAAAAACAAACGTGTAAACGACTATCAAAACAGTCGTTTTATCAACATCGATGGTTTAACAATCAACGATCGCAAAGCTCCAGTGAGGAATGATGAAATGTTGAAATGTTGAGTTTTGTCTTGTACCAAATCATCGTCATTCCGATGGTGTCCCCTTTATTAATAATGGTAATATAATGCTCTGGCTTCGGCCGAACGGACAAATCAGACTTCTCAAAGTTGATTCGTCCAGAAGATTTCAGCCTTTCATAAATTTTCTTCGTGCTAATCAAACCCAACTGCTCTTGCTGGCAGGCAATACGCTCACCCTCTTCAGCATAAATCATATTTTCATCTTTTGGAACACGAATTATCGTACCAGATCCTTTTTTGGTAGCACTAATACCATTGATAGCGTCTCCTAAAAACACCTCTGAAATGAAGCTTTCATCAGGTAGAGAGAATACAAATGACTGATCCTTTCGTTCAATTACATACAATTTATCCTTCTTACTCTTATCGCTTTTTGTGAATTCCACATCACCATCATTAAGAGCATTAATTATACTGTTATACGTGATGTTTTTTTTGTCCATTTGAGCCTTTGTACTATCTGAAACAACGATCAAACGGTCTAGAATCGCATTCTTTACACGGTTTGAAGGTGTCCAAGAACAGCCTCGATTTTGGAAAAAGAAAATTACAAATACTGTTCCTATACCAAACCCTATTCCATAATATTTCAGTCTTCTCAGTAATGACTCCATAAATCTCTTTTTTGCGAAGATACTCAATTCAACTCGCATCTTCCCTCACATAATTAAACAACTTACGATGATAGGAATTAAAAAAAACCGTTCCAATACTGAAACGGTTTTAGTACATATTTTTTTTCCTGAAGAACTTACATTATAGCATCTAGTTTTGCTTTCAATTGTGCTTCCGGCACGGCGCCAACAGACTTATCAGCAACCTCTCCATTTTTAAGAAACAAAACCGTAGGAATATTTCTTACTCCGAACTGAGCCGAAACCCCAGGATTCTGATCCACATTTACTTTTCCGATCACTGCTTTCCCATCATAATCTCCAGCCATTTTCTCAATTACCGGTCCGATCATTCTGCAAGGTCCACACCACTCAGCCCAAAAGTCAACCACGACCGGCTTGTCTGATTTCAATACCAACTCCTCAAAATTCGCATCTGTTATTTCTAATGCCATATATTCTATTGTTTAGTTTTTAAATAATTACCACTACGGTATAAATTTACTTTTTCTATAGTTTTTGTCAATTATTTTGCCAAATAAAATTTTGTGCCATCTTGTCATGCTAAGCGTTCAGAACATGCATTTTTTTCATTGTCTTTTGGTTCACTGTCTTCAAACAAAAATAATAATCGCCATTTTTTAAGGTCGTGGTATTGAACTTTACAATATTTCCACCAGGTGAAGCAATCCTCTCTGCCACAATAGTCAAATCCACCATACTTTCGTCTAAAATGAGTAACTTAAACTCACGTTCTTTTTCAGATGTAAAATAAAACTCAACCTCACCCGAAACCGGATCATTTTCGAGAGCATAAAGCACGCAGTAGTCATCTCCACTTATCGCACCTTTGTTCAACTTTTTCAAAAGGCGTTTGTATGCAATTGACAAAACCAACAAACCCAATGTTGCATATAGCGTTCCCAATCCAATATCAATAAACGAATAACCTACTAAAACCATACTAAAGAGCCATTAATCCTTCTATCAAAGAAGATTTTTTATATTTCTCAATGATTGATTCAACATCTAGCATCAATTCTTTCGCACTCACACTGATATATTTCCCAGTTTTGGAAGGCTGCATTTTCAAATTCACCGCATCATCAAATAATGCTGTTGTTTTCGCCAATACCTTAGAGTTGTTTGGAACAATAAATTTAAATAAGTAGACACCGGGCCACTCTTGAAGATTTAACTGCTCACGCAATTTAAAATAAGGATCAGACATTTGAATCTAATTTTAACCACAAAGATAATCGTTTACTTTCGTCCAACAGCACATTTTTTCCATCAATAAAAGTATCAATCTCGTGAATTTGTGACTTGCCTTCATCACCGAATGTCGATACTGCATGAAAAAGATCCATGTCATCAGGTTCTTTTGAAACTACAACGCCATCAAAATCATCAAAATTTTGTTGCCAAACTAGAGCATACAATCGAATAAATTCAATATAGGCGTTACAAATTTGAATCAACTGAAGTCCATTACCAGTATTCATTACAGCGGTTCGATACTGACTCTTGTATTTGACGTATACCTCATGAGCAGATACCAAATCCTCGGGAGCATTAAAATCAAAACAGAGCTCTTCTGGTGATTCTAAAACTCCACCTAAAGCAACATAAGCTGTGTTCAATAATTCGATACGTTTTATTTTCGCTTGAACTACTTTTGATACCGGGAAATGGCCAACTAAAAACTGCTTTAATACAAACAAGTTTGATTCATAAAGATCAATAAGATCAACCCCATCTTCCTGAGGAAGATAAATATGTGCCTCTTCAACCGTCATATTCTCCCCCCCTCTTTCGGGCCTGATTTCTTCGCATTCGAATATTCAAAAACTCCACAAGAAGAGCGTACATCATGGCAAAATAAATATATCCTTTCGGAATTTCTTGTCCGAATGCTTCTGCGACCAAAACAACCCCAATTGTTACAAGAAACCCTAATGAAATCATTTTAATTGTAGGTCTATTATTGATGAAATCGCTAATTGGCTTGGCAAAAAGCATCATTACAATCATCGATACAATAACCGCTGCATAAATGATCACTACCGGACTATATTCCTCCCCACCCATACCATTTGTCATTCCAACAGCGGTGATAATAGAATCAAAACTGAAAACCAAATCAATAAGAATAATTTGCACAATTACCGCACGAATGGATTTTACAGGTTTCGAATCTTCATGCGAATCACCAACCACTGAGCTGTGCATCTCGATGGTACTCTTATAAATAAGGAACAAACCTCCAAACAATAGAACGAGACTTTGCAGCGAAAACTCTTGGATAAATTCCCAAGTTGCATCCGGAAACAAAGGTTTATCCATCCGCATCAACCAGGCAACAAATGCCAACAAGACAAGTCGAACAATTAACGCCAAGGCAAGACCGATATTTCTTGCTTTTCGTTGATTTTCTTGAGGCAACCGATCTGTTACTATCGAAATAAAAATGATGTTGTCGATGCCAAGCACTATCTCCAGAAGAGCAAGAATGATAAAATAAACAAAACCATCCCAGGTAAATAACAAATGAAAAAAGTCAGTCATTGATTTGCGTTTAATACAAAAGTACAAAATAGGATTAATTCAATTTGAGTATTCAATTGAACTCAAATCCTTGCTTTAGGAAATGCTCACTGTTTAAAGTGCTCAAAAAAGTCTTTAAGAACTTTATCGTTCTCGGTTTTCGGAGTATGTATCTCAAGAAGTACAGGACGACTCCTATCTGAAGCACCAAAAAACTCCGGAATATAGGTTTCAATTTCTTGAATACTTGTTGCTGAGAGATAATCAACATCAAAAGTTGCACACAATTTTTCAGCTGAAAAAGGCTGCTGTGTCTCAAAATATTTTTCAAGTTTGTTCGACTTTGACGGTCCATCAATTATTCTAAAAATACCTCCTCCACTATTATTAATGACTACAATACGCAAATTGGGAGAAAGATAATTACTCCAAAGTGCATTGCTATCGTAGAAAAAGGATACATCTCCAGTAATGAGTACGTTCAACTTCTTACTCTGTATAAATGCGGCCCCACATGCCGCACTGGTGCTACCATCAATACCACTCGTGCCTCGATTTGAAAAATATTGAATTGACGGAACTGGATCAAATAATTGACAATATCGCACCACAGAGCTGTTGCCCATGTGCAAAAGCGTATTGTCAGGAATGTAATCCAAAAGTGTTTCAATTACCAAGAAATCTGAATACGGCGCCTTTTGCACAAATGTTGGAGCCGCATCTTTGTTAGTGTAATCAACTTTCTTCCAATTTAGACCGAATGAATTGATATGCAATGGGTACTTCCACTTCAACATCGCATCAATCAACTGGGCTGGCTCTGTGCAAATAGAGCGTGTCAATTTACGATAGGTATCCATCTGAGGAAATGCGTGTCCAACCCTCCAATGGGATTTAACTTTACTCTTCCTTAGAAAAGTTTTAATTCTCTTTGATATAATTGCACCACCTAATGAAATCAATAAATCAGGTTCAAAATCCTCGAGCTGATCAATGGGTATACCACTCAATGTACGATCAATGCAATGAATGAATTTTGGGTGGATGAGATTTGAGGTATTTTCAACAAGGACAACCACAGAATTGTCATTCGCTAAGTCAGACAAACGATTCAGTAACCCTGTGTTTTTATCCATTTGACCGCAAACAATCATTCGCTTGGATGAAGCATTCCAGTCTTTTTCCAATTCTAAAAGGAATTCATCATCAATCAATTCAGATGGCGAATTCAAGTCATCACTTTCAATTTCAAAATCATCCAATTCAACCAAGTCATACATCGGTTCAGAAATTGGACAGTTGATATGAATTGGTCCTTTCCATAAACCATTTCCAACTTCAAATAACTCACGAATTGACCGATCAAATTTTTGATATGCGCTCGGGTCAATGTACTCTTCAATTTGCATGTATGAGCGGACATGTCTGCCAAAAACCTCATCTTGCATGATGGTTTGTCCATCGCCGTGATTGATCCACTCAGTCGGTCGGTCTGCACTCATAATCACTAAAGGAATGCATTGGTAATAGGCTTCTGCAACAGCAGGGAAATAATTCAACACAGCCGATCCAGATGTACAAATAAGGCCCACTGGGAGATTTAACTGCTGTGACATTCCAAGTGCATAAAAAGCAGCGGAACGCTCGTCATGGATAACAATAGCTGTGATCTCCGGGTGATTGTCGATCGCTATAATTAAAGCTGCATTCCTCGATCCAGGTGAACAAACAACATGTGTCATTCCGTTCGCTGCACAATTGTGAACCAATCGTGCGATTCCTGTTTTTTCCGTTGTCACCATCTCCTTATATCAAAACTATAGTTTTTCAATTACGTTAAGTAACGTTTTTGCTTTATCTTCAGTTTCCAACCATTCGGAATGAGGATTCGAATCAATCGTCAACCCGCCACCGATATACAAGAAACATTCCTCTGCAAACAATTGAGCACATCGTAAGTTGACGTACAAATTCGTTTCTTCACCGACAACACCTATGAAACCGGCGTAAAGACCTCGATCGTGACACTCCAATTCACGAATCATCTCAAACGCACCCATCCTTGGTGCTCCACAGACAGCTGGAGTTGGGTGCATCAGCTCAACAAAATCA
>Ga0233396_1000141_pt1 | contig 34454 bp, 27 predicted proteins | sample 32DmetaG_FD_183169 | JGI IMG/M metagenome (GOLD analysis project Ga0233396, IMG submission 183169) | Seawater microbial communities from Monterey Bay, California, United States - 32D | ecosystem: Environmental > Aquatic > Marine > Coastal | place: USA: California | collected 2016-10-19 | reverse complement strand
ATAAAAAAACCTGAAAAGAACTGTTCGTGAAGCTCTTTTCAGGTACCTGCAAGGATTATAAAAACCAAAATATTGAAAAAACCAGAGATCAATATTCAGTCAATAGACGATTTAAATATTTAAAAGGTTGGCCGTAAAACAAAAGCCACTTCGAAAGAAAGTGGCTTTGAAAAAAGAAATTAATCTACAAGATTTAGTACAGTTCCTGTTTTAAGGCACTTCTATAATCTTTAATTTCTTCACGGTTGATTTTGTGGTCCGCATTTTTCAGAAGAGACAACAAATACAACAAGTTGTCGTTGTCCTCTATTTCAATTGGATATTCGTTTTCTTCTTCATCCTCTTCGTATTGTGCTTGGATTCCGAAAGCATTTTTTTCTCCTATGTACTCGTATGATAAGCGCAACACTTTTGTTACTAAGGGATCTTGCTCTTTTAGAGCATATTCACGTAATTCCTTTAGATCTTCGATGATATTTTTAGCATTTACTCCGTCTTTTTCAACGTTTTTGATGATGCTTTCTAACTTTTGATTTGCCGCTGCCAGTTTCATATATAATTGTTTCGGGATTGTTTCCCCCTGATGCAAATGTAATCAACTTGTCGCAAATAATTGATGCGGGATGGAAACATTTTGAAAAACTAGAGCCGCTACTTCCATCTTCCAAATGAAATCTTATTTTTGTATGAACCACTCCTGAAATAAGAATGGAATTAATAGTAAAAGGAATTGTTACTGGATTTATCTTGAGCATCATGATTGGGCCAGTGTTTTTCGTTTTGTTAGAAACAAGTATTCGAAAAGGAGTTAAGGCTGCAATTGCTTTTGATATTGGTGTACTTCTGAATGATATTTTATATATCCTAATTGCCTTGGTGTTTTACAATGAAGTTGCCGAATTGTCTAATGGAGATGATAATTCTGTCCTTCGAATTTGTGGAGGTGTGCTCTTTCTTGCCTATGGGGTCGTTAACTTCAGGAAAAAGGTGAGTAATCCAAAAATTGAACTTGTCGACTCAGTAGAGAGTACAAAAGGATATTTACTCCTAGGGTTAAAAGGATTTTTATTAAACCTGGCCAATCCTATGGTTATTTTTTATTGGTTTTCTGTGATGACCCTGGGTGCGCAAAATGAAATAGACGGTGCTTCAAAATATTCCATGCTTATTTTTCTAGCAGCAATTTTGATTACATTTTTCTCCATTGATTTGTTAAAAATTTTTGGTGCGAAGAAATTGCGACCTCTGGTAACAAAAAAACTCTTGCGGTCGCTCAATCGATTGATTGGATTTGTTTTTGTTGGCTTTGGAGGAGTACTAATTGTTCAAGGAATATTGGGACTCTTGAAGTAACAAACAGCTTATTTATACTTATAATCTAAAACAGAAGATTTTGAAACATATACTTTTCATCATTGCGGTCTTTGTTTCACTAGTTTCGTTGGGACAGCGTGAGATAAAAAAAGAGAATCAAACAAAAACCAAACGGACCTATTGGGATTTCAATAAGTCACAGATTCAATCTCGTGGGCGCTATTTTACCGATGAGCAGGGTGAAACAACAGACAATCACGGAGAATGGGTGTATTATGATAGGTTTGGGGAGGTAGAAGAGGTGCGCAACTACTATAAAGGAGGACTCGATGGAGCTGTTGTATTGTTCTATCCGAATGGACAAAAAAGACAAGAAGGATTTTTTAAATACAACCGTCAAGATAGCACGTATATCGAATGGTATGAAAATGGAAAACGAAAAGTTGAAGGAGAATACAAACTTGACACTCCAATGGGCAAATGGAATTATTATTACTTGGATGGTCGCCTCAAATCAGTTGAGGAGGTTCAAGAGGGAACGAATTATTTGTGGGAGTTTTTTCTGCCTGATTCACTCCATACGCAAACAATTTCCGATGGAAATGGAGAGCTAACAACCTACTATTCTACGGGTAAGGTTCAAGAATGGTACAACTATGAGAATGGAAGGAAGCACGGTCTCTTTGAAGAAATAAGTATTTATGGGTACCCAACACTTAAGGGAGAATTCAAGCATGGAGTAAAGCACGGAACGTGGGAGTATTTTTATTACACGGGAGACAAAGAGAAGGTTAGCCATTACCAAAGCGGGAAACTCCATGGAGCATATGCGTATTTCTATGACAATGGGAATACCAATGTCGAAGGAATTTACGAAAATGGAGATAAAAAAGGCAAATGGACTTGGTATACAAATGAAGGAAATCTTGACATGCAAGGGGCTTTTGAGAAAGGGCTTCAACATGGCGATTGGACCTATTGGTATCCAACAGGAGAAATTTCCTATAAGGCGAAGTACCTAAAAGGGAAGAAGTCTGGGAAATGGACCTATTTCTACAAGAACGGAGGAATTTTCAAGGAAGGAACGTTTGAAGATGATCTGAAAAATGGATTGTGGCAAACTTGGTATGAAGATGGTACTCTTTTGATGAAAGGAAACTACACCAATGGGAAGGAGACAGGAGAATGGTTCAACCATTGGGAAAATGGAACGATAAAGAACAAAACAACATTTTCTAACGGACAATTGGATGGAAAGTGGAAGTCCTATCACCTCAATGGAAAACTTGCATTGGAAGGGGCTTACAAAAAAGATTTGAAAGTTGGAGAATGGCGTAAATATTTTAGCAACGGGAAGACAAAAGAGCTTCTTACTTATAAATTGTTTCAGAAGAAATCGAAGTTCAATGATGCAATTTTAAGTAATCGAGCTCCTCTCGAAAGTCGGTTGAACGGAAGTTACGAATCATACGCTTTGAAAGATTATAAATTAACGGAGTCAGGAACATATAAAAATGGCAAGAAAAATGGGGAGTGGACCGCATTTCATCCTGGTGGATTGGTGCCTGCAGTTGTCTCAAACTATAAAGATGGAAAGTTATATGGCCCGATGAAAACCTTCTCTCGCAGGGGCGTTCTACTTCAGGAGGCACAATACAAAAATGGATTAAGGCATGGTAAATATGTAGTATTCGATAGGCGAGGTCGTGTATTGAAAGAGTTACGTTATTCCGATGGAATGCGCGTTATTGAGGGAAAAGGCTCAGGAAGCTTCACGCCCCGATAAATGCGAATTTGATTCTTCCACAGACAGTCATTCCCCCTTGCATGCGATGTTTAATAATTGTTAATATCTCTTTCTTAGAGACAAAAGCTTGAGTGATTTATCTACTTTCGGAATTGGATAAATAGTTGAAAGATGAAAGTTATTATTGCAGGAGGCACAGGTTTTTTAGGTCATGAATTGTCTCAATTTTTCACTCAAAGAAATGATGAAGTAGTTGTGCTTACCCGAGGAGCTTCAAGAACTGAACATGGCCTTTCTTTTGTTCATTGGGATGCGACAACCCTAGGTGACTGGAAAGTCGAGTTCTCAGATGCAGATGTTTTGATCAATTTATCCGGGAAGTCTGTTGATTGTCGATTTACAGAAAAGAACAAAAAAGAGATACTTCGATCGCGCATAGACGCCACTAAAGTGCTTGGAAAAGCGGTGAAAGATACACGTTCACCACTGCGTATATGGATAAACGCAAGTGCAGCAACAATCTACGATTACTCTGAAGATAAGGCAAGGGATGAGGACAGTACAGAACTTGGTCATGACTTTGCCAAGGAAGTAGCCCAGGCATGGGAAGACACCTTTTATGAAGCAGATACTCCAAATGTAAGAAAAGTCGCATTGCGAATATCAGTAGTGCTGGGCAAAAGAGATGGAGCATATCCCGTAATAAAGCGTCTTGGGAAATTCGGTTTGGCAGGAACGATGGGGCCAGGAACACAGCGATTTGCTTGGGTTCATATTCAAGATCTATTGCGAATGATTGAATTCGCAATTGTTAATGATTCCATAACAGGGCCATTAAATTGTGCTGCTCCGGAGACACCGACCAATAAAACATTCTTAAAAGCACTGCGTGTTTCTCTAGGTGTACCAATAGGAATCCCACAACCCACATTTTTGCTGAAAATAGGTGGGTTCATTATCGGTACCGAAAGTGATTTAATACTGAAGAGTCGATGGGTGTCGCCAAAGAAGTTGTTGGAGAACGGTTTTGAATTTACGTTTTCAGACCTTCAATCAGCACTCAACGATTTGGCTCAATGAAAAAGAGCTTTTGCATTTGCACTGAACAATTTAATTGCAATGGCGAGAAGAATAATACCAAATACTTTTTGAAGTATTGCAATGCCTCCAGGGCCGAGTAATTTCTCGATAATACGCGTCAGTTTTAGCACGATAAAAACAACAATGATATTGATCAGTATGGCCATCACAATATTGATCTCAGCGTATTCAGCACGCAGTGAGATGATAGAGGTCATTGAACCTGCACCAGCGATGATTGGAAAAGCCAACGGAACGATACTCGCAGTTTTTCCAGAGACCTCATCTTTGAAGAGTCTGACTCCCAGAATCATTTCTAAAGACATGGCGAAAAGAATCAATGCGCCCGCAACAGCAAATGATTTGACATCAACGTGAAATAAATCAAGAATCCGCTCCCCCACAAACAGAAAACTAACCATGATAACCAATGAGACAATACTTGTTCGCAGGGCATGTATCTCACCGGTTTGTTCTTTTAATCGTATAATAATTGGAATAGAACCAATAATATCCACTACGGCAAACAATACCATTGTTGCTTTGAGTAGTTGCCCCCAATCGAATGCACTAAAAAATGCTACCATAATTTTAACTTAAGATGACTCCTCGGACAACAGTCGGAAAATAAGTTTGTTCGAGGTATTTAATTTTACGTTCCAAATCGTCAATCGTATCTTGCGGAGACAAAGCACAATGAAATTGTGCAATGACTTCTCCCTTATCGAATTCTTCATTTACAAAGTGAATTGTAATACCTGATTTGTTTTCCTTATTTTTCAGGACCGCTGAATGAACATTCCGGCCATGCATTCCCTTCCCCCCATACATTGGCAATAATGATGGATGCAGGTTCACCATTTTTTGCTTGAATGTCTGGATTAGTTCGCTCGGGATCAATCGAAGGTATCCTGCCAAAACAATCCAGTCGATACTGTTTTTGGTGCACAAATCGACCAAGAATGTTCCATCTGCTACCTGTTGATTTGAAAAATGAAGTGCAGTCACTCCCATATCTTTAGAAGATTTGAGGACTTTTGCATCTTCCTTATTACTGAGTACAAAAGCAACTTCTACTGCAGGATCATTTTCAAAAAAACGAATCAAGTTAACAGCGTTACTTCCTGTTCCTGAGGCAAATATGGCAATTCGTGTTTTGTTCATAGGGCAAATGTATGAAGTATCTAAAGAATCAGAACATGAATTTATTACTTTCTTGACGCGTTCGTATTTAATTTATACCTCTGCTGTAACTGAATAATATCGAATTTAACCGCTAATACCACCTTGATAGCTGCTTCAGATTGTCAAAAAACTGATGTTCATCTCGAAGTTTTGGTGCTATTTCCGATCAAAAGCGGTGAGGCAAGGGAATTGAAAAAAAATCGAACAATAGTGTCTAGTAATAATATGAGTAATAATTTTGTCTTTTCATATTTTGTGGCTTTCTTTGCGGTTGAATTAACCCTTAAAAAAAGAAGAAATGTCTGATGTAAATTCAAAAGTAGTATCTATTATCGTAGATAAATTGGGTGTTGAAGAAAGCGAAGTTGCAAACGAAGCGAGTTTCACAAATGATTTAGGAGCTGATTCTTTGGATACAGTTGAGTTGATTATGGAATTTGAAAAAGAATTCAACATTGCTATTCCGGACGATCAAGCTGAAAACATCCAAACAGTTGGAGATGCGATTAAGTATATCGAAGAGAACGCTTAATACAATTTAGTACACGAAATTTTTTGAACTAACGGCTCAATTATGGAATTGAAAAGAGTAGTTGTCACAGGACTAGGTGCCCTTACCCCAATCGGAAACGATGTTAACGAATACTGGGAAGCACTTATGCATGGAAAAAGTGGGGCAGCACCAATTACACAATACGACGCCGAGAAGTTTAAAACAAAGTTTGCTTGTGAAGTAAAAGGGTTTGATGTGCTAGAGCACATGGACCGGAAAGAAGCAAGAAAATTAGATCGATTTTCGCAATTTGCTATGGTTTCTGCTACAGAAGCCATAGCAGATTCTGCGATTCTCGACACTGATCCGAACAAAGAGCGAATCGGTGTTATTTGGGGCTCAGGAATTGGTGGACTTAAAACATTCCAAGATGAAGCTGAGTCCTACTTCGAAGGAGATGGAACACCGCGATTCAACCCCTTCTTTATTCCTAAAATGATTGCGGATATCGCAGCAGGACATATTTCAATTAAATATGGTCTAATGGGTCCGAATTATGTTACTGTCTCTGCATGTGCTTCCTCAACGAATGCAATCATTGATGCTTTCAATCTCATACGTTTGGGTAAGGCGGATGCAATTGTTACAGGCGGTTCAGAAGCATGTGTCAGTGAAATGGGAATGGGTGGCTTCAGTGCTTTGAGAGCACTCTCCACACGTAATGATTCCCCAGAAACTGCATCCCGACCATTTGATGTTGACCGTGACGGTTTTGTTTTGGGAGAGGGAAGTGGAGCACTAATCGTTGAAGAATACGAACACGCAAAAGCACGTGGCGCAAAAATATATGCAGAAATTATTGGCGGAGGAATGTCGGGAGACGCCTATCACATGACAGCGCCGCATCCGGAAGGATTGGGAGCAAAAAATACGATGCTAGCAGCACTGGAAGATGCTGAAATTGATCCGTCAGAGGTCGATTACGTGAATGTGCACGGAACATCAACACCACTTGGAGATATCGCAGAAGTCAAAGCAATACAGCAAGTGTTTGGCAAAAGTGCCTACGACTTGAATATCAGTTCGACGAAATCGATGACAGGTCATCTCTTGGGTGCCGCAGGTGCAGTTGAAGCAATTGCATGTATTTTGGCGGTCAAAAACGATGTTGTCCCACCTACAATTAATCACTTCACAGATGACCCAGAATTGGACGAAAAGATGAATTTTACGTTCAATAAACTTCAGAAACGAACGGTGAATATTGCCCTTTCAAATACATTCGGATTTGGAGGTCACAACACAAGCGTCATTGTAAAGAAGTACAACGGTTAATTTAGTGCTTGCCTTATTCCCATTATTTTCAAAAAAAAAGTCAAAAGAAGAACTGAATCTTCACAGATTTATTGTTAAAAGTTTTGGCTACCATCCGAAGGACATTCAACTCTTCAAAAGAGCACTGACGCACAAGTCCATTGCCCACAATAGTGGACAACTCTCGAATGAACGCTTAGAATTTCTTGGCGATGCAATTTTAGATGCAGTCATAGCGGAAATGTTGTTTCAGAAGTATCCAAATGAAGATGAGGGGTATTTGACAAAAATTAAATCCAAGATTGTTAGTCGCCGTACACTCAGTATGATTGGTGAAGCAATGAATATTCGAGCGTTACTGCTCTACAACAAAGGACGCTCAATGAAGCTTGAGACCATTGAAGGAAATGCTTTTGAAGCGTTGATTGGGGCTTTATATTTGGACGGCGGATATGCCACGGTTAAAGCGAGTATAAACAATCATATTTTACTGAAATATGCTGATTTGAATCAAATATTACAGGAAGAAATAGATTTTAAGTCCAAGTTATTTATTTGGAGTCAAAAAAATCGATTACCAATTGAATTTGAAGTGCTCAAGGAAGAAAATAAAGGCGTGCAGTGGGAATATTTGATTTGTGTGGTAATCAATGGACAAGAATACGGCAGAGGTGCTGGTTCTTCCAAAAAGAATGCAGAGCAAGAGGCAGCCAAAGAAACTCTCCAGCTAATCGGTGAAGTTTAGTGGTACTTCTAGTGCAGATTCCTTTCTTTTGTTTCATTTTAGGTGTTAAATAAAGCTTAAATTTTCTTAACTTAAGGAGAAAAGACTTATTTATGCACCACCTTGAACTTGGACAACTTGGAGAAAACTTAGCCGTTGAGTATTTGGAGTCCAAAGCGTATAAGATACTAGACCGCAACTACAAATGGATGAGGCATGAAATTGATATTGTTTGTAGTAAAGCAAATGAGCTTGTTGTAGTGGAGGTAAAAACGAGACACACAAGTAGTTTTGGAGTTCCCTATCAGGCCGTTACACGTTCGAAACAAAGACAAATCATCAAAGTAGCGAATGAATATATCGTAAAGAATAAAATCGATATGGATGTTCGATTTGATGTCCTGTCAATTGTTAAAAATCAATGGCAGAATTCAATTGAGCACATTGAAAATGCATTTTATCCTTGTTTATAATTGTTGAATAGTACTCTACCGGTGTATGTCCTAGCATGAATTATTGCGGATAGTTAAAATCCACTATATTTGCACCAAATCGTGCTACAGCATTCTTACTGATTAAGGACAAGTTAAAAGTGAGTCTCGATCGCTTAGATCATTGCACTGATTGTAAATAGGACAAATTTTTAAGCTCGTGAAGAACTCAAAAGGAAGAAATCGAAGTAACGATTCTCAAAACAAACCGTTTAAAGGTAAAGGTGCTCGAACAACTCGAGGGCAAAAAGGCGCAAATCAGCCGAAAGGAAAAGGTAGGTTTCAGGATTTCAAAGACAAGGTGAAGAAAGGCGATCCTTTACCATCATTCAATGATGATGCGATTCGCTTAAACAAGTACTTATCGAACGCAGGAATCTGTTCCCGGCGTGAAGCTGATGTGCTCATAAAAACTGGTGTGGTCACCGTTAATGGCGAGATGATTACAGAAATGGGTTATAAAGTAAAGCCTGGAGATGTTGTTAAATATGATGGGGGCTCAATAAAGGCTGAAACGAAGCGTTATGTTTTACTGAATAAACCGAAGGGATTTATTACAACAATGGATGATCCACAGGGGAGAAAAACTGTGATGGGCCTAGTAAGGAAAGCATGTAAGGAGCGAATTTATCCAGTAGGGAGATTGGACAAAGAGACGACAGGTTTGCTTTTGTTTACGAACGATGGTGATATGGCAAAAAAATTAACACATCCACAGCATAAAGCATCCAAAATATATCAAGTGGAGTTAAACAAGAAGATTACTTCGATTGAATTGAAAAAGCTACTTGAAGGGATTAAACTTGAGGACGGGACTACAACTTTTGATGCTGCCGAGTTCATCTCTGAGGATGATGCACGTTTGGTAGGTGTTGAATTACATTCAGGCAAGAATAGAATTGTTCGCAGAACCTTCGAGGCGCTTGGTTATAAAGTGATGAAGTTGGATCGAGTCACCTTCTCAGGCCTAGATAAAAAAGATCTGCCAAGAGGAATGTACAGGCACCTTAGTGAAAAAGAAGTTGCATTTTTAAAAATGGTAAAAGGAACCAAAGTTCACAAATGAATGGAATGAAATTGAAATATTGGCTTATTGTTTTTCTGTTACTGCCGACTGTCGCAAACGCGCAACGCACGAGAATGAAGAAAAAAGACTCGAATGCGAAAGGTACTGTTTTTGCATATTGGGGGTACAACAGGTCGGCGTATACCAAAAGCGACATTCGCTTTGTAGGGCCAAATTATGATTTTACACTTGCTGAAGCTATTGCAAAAGATAGAGCAGAACCATTCAGTACTTCAGCATATTTCAATTTTCAAAACCTGACGGTTCCTCAGTTCAATGCTCGAATAGGATACTACTTTAAAGAGCATTGGGCCTTGTCCGTAGGATACGATCATTTGAAATATATTTATGATGACAACAATAGCGTTTATTTGAGCGGATACATTGGTTCGGGAGTCGATGAGGTGACAAGTTGGGAAGGCACCTACAGCGGGGAACCTGTTACGACTCAAAACGACTATTTCCATTATGAGAACTCTGATGGGTTGAATTATTTACGATTGGAGTTAACACGTACTGACAATTTCATCCAACCTGGGGGGAAAGATCAATTTGTACTATCATCAAATCTTGGTTTGAGTGCAGGACCAATTTTATCATTTAATGATTTTAAATTTGCCGGAGATCATGATCGACGAACAATCAGTCTTTCAGGATACGGATTTTCAGCAAATGCGGGGCTTCGATTCGAGTTTTTTCGTCATGTATTTTTACAAACCAATATGGCAGTTGGGTTTCATCATCAATTGCGTGTAAGAACACGTCCAAACGACAGTTCTTCCTTTGCACGTCACAGTTATGGTTTTGCTGAAGCGGACGTCGCTCTTGGTTTTCTTTTTTACATCAAATCAAAAAACGGATGTGATAGCTGTCCCACTTGGTAGAAATCAGAATGTCTAAGCAGTCAATTAATCTATCTTTTTCCGTCGAATCTGAAATCAACTTTGTAGTAAAAAAGTGGCAAGAATCCCAACTGATAGCGCTCTGCAACAGGTTCCTGAGAACTATCGAACAAATTTGGTGCATAAGACAGACCCAACAAGTTTTTTCTTCCCGTAACGTTGACTAAATCCAGTCCAATTTCATGCGTCACACGTTTCGCGTTTAGTTTCCAGTTGATCTTTGCATCGATTCGATAATAAACTGGAAATTGCCGACTATTAAACCCTTCATCGAGGTAAATCAATTCTTGTAGCTCACTTGTTGCGGCAGTATCAACATAACCATACAATTTACCTCCTGCAATGGTTGCTTTTAACCCCAATGAGAGAGATTGTCGCTCTCCGACTTTAAACTCTTTCCCCGCCAATAAATTTGCGATGTAATTTCCGTTGTAGGACGTGTTTCTTTCGAGTCCATCACTTGCGATGTAAGTAGAATTATAGGCTGTTGCTGAAAACAAAAAGAAAAATGATTTATCAAAGTATTTCTGGAGTGTTAATTCAATTCCATAATTAGTTCCTGTTCCCGTATTTCCCAATGCTTCAGGGAAGAACCGCTGGAACCCTGACCCCATATTAATTAAAGAGAATGCAGAAGGCTCAATTGTTACTGGAATATTATACAAGTGCTGATAATATCCTTCCATTTTTAAGTTTAGACTCTTTTTAAATGCTTTTTCATATCCTACACTAGAGTGTAGACTGCGAGAAAAGTCCATTTTGAGATTGTCATAAATTTTATTTGCTCCATCGTTACGGTGGTACAAATACGTATACATGGGTTGTGTCATACTATGCATCCCTGCTCCAGCAGAAATCGATTGGTTGTTATTTAGTTTTAATTTCCATCCAACTCTTGGTTCAATTGGACTGATGCTTTTACTTAAGGTAAAATACTGTGCATGTACACCTGCTGTGAACGCCATGTTTTCGGTGATTCTCCATTTCCATTGAGTAAATAGCTGAATGAGCATTGCGTTGCCTTTATAGTCCCAACGATTGATCCAATTTGTATGTGATGGATCAAGAACTGAATCTGTCATGTTATAGAAGAATGCATCCAGATTGATTCCAGCTTTTAGCAAATGTCTTTTGCTGAATTTATGATTGATCGCTAAGTAGCCCGAAGCTTTCTGAATTTCAAATAAATAGGCCATCATTGGATAAAGGCTGTCAACTGTGATTGTAGAATCTGTTCCGTTTATCGTTCCTGTTCGTGTAAGAAAGTCGTGATTTGAACGTTGCCGCTCCACTGAATAGGCGATTGTTGCTGCAAGGAATGTTTTTTCATTCAGTGGTTTTTTAAGTGAAAGGCCCGCCACTCCCATTGCGGTTCCAAAGTATTGATCACGATCTCCTTCACCATATACTTCTTCAGACTGTCCTCCCAAAGTTAGTGGGTACTGGTCTGAAATTTTGATTGCAATATCACTTACTCCACCTATGGCAAACAAAGAAAGGGCTCCTCCATTTTTCAGTTTCCAATTGAATTTGAAGGCACCATCACCGTAGGTAGGGACAGCATCTGTTCCTATTTGAATCCCCATGGATTTAAATAAACTTAAGGTTGAATAACGCCCCATTGCAAGGTAGCTTGATTTGCCATCTTTACTCAAAGGCCCTTCTGCGAGGAGCTCTGTTCCTAGGAAGCCAAATTGACCGGTAAACTCATGCTTTTGGTCGTTTCCCTTTCTCAGTTTTAAATCAAAGACTCCAGATGTTGAGTTTCCATATTCGGCGGGAAATGCACTCATAAAGAAATCAGAATTCCCAAGAATTTTATTGTTTAATATGGACACTGGTCCTCCTGTACTTCCCGCTATCGAAAAGTGCGATGGGTTTGGAATGTCAATCCCCTCAACACGCCATACAACTCCGAGCGGAGAATTTCCTCGAATAACAATATCATTTCTTGAGTCATCAGCACCTCCAACGCCCGCGAAATTGGAAGCCATACGTGCAGGGTCAGAGCGTGAGCCAGCATATCGATCTGTTTCTGAGACACTAAATTGTTGTGCTGAGATAAGTGCTAACTCATTAATAACTGCACCCTTTTTTCTCCCAGAAACAACAATAGCTTCTTGCTCTATGAAGCTCTCCATCATTGGAACTTGGACAATCGTCTCTTTTCCAGAATTCACCTCTATTGTAACTTCTTTGGTATCATAGGTTAGATAGGACGCTTTTAAATTGTGCTTACCAACAGGAACATTCACGATAGAAAATTCGCCACTAATATTGGTCAATGCACGATATAGTTTTGCTGAGTCAGCGGTGAAAACTTGAACTTTCGCTCCTACCAAAGGATATTGTGTTTCCGAGTCAAAAATTTTGCCTCTAACAGTTTGTGTCGGTTGTTGTGCAAACGCAACGGCGCTACTTAGATAAAATAAAAGTAGTATTGCTCTCATAAAGGTTAATTTTAAGTTCATTTAAAGATACAATAAACTTTTTCTTCTGTTCTCAAGCTTATCTCGTACAATTGAACAAGTAGATGTTGAAATGGCATTTTAGTGTTGTTTTATTAGATAGAAATAGGTTGTAAAAACCTATGAATCACTTGTGATTTAGCATCCATTTTCAAGCAGTTTTTTTAATTTAATTGCTGTGGATTAACATAAAAAGGTAGTATATTTGTTTGCAACCACCACCTGTTTGTATTGATCATTAGGGGGCTAAAGGGCGAATACTAAAAAGAGACATGAAGAGGGTTTTAATTTTACTGACATTCATTTTTTTATCTGTTTCTGTGGAAGCTTCGTTGTCGCTAGAGGGAACCTATCAAGGGAAGAATTTGTATGTCCAAAATCCAATTGATGATGAAGGTTTTGGTTACTGTGCAACGAAAGTGACCGTGAATGGGGACATTATGCCTGGTGGAACGAGTGTAGGTGCATTTGAAATTGATTTCTTGTTTTTTAATATCGAAATTGGTGAGCCTGTATTTATTGTCATTGAGCACAACGATGGATGTCAGCCAAAAATTTTGAACCCCGAAGTTCTTCTTCCAAGATCAACATATGAAGCAGTTGATATATCGGTCTCTGATGCGGGAGTGCTTTCATGGACGACTACAGGAGAGCGGGGCAAACTGCCATTCGTTATTGAGCAATACCGATGGAACAGATGGGTGCAAGTTGGTGAAGTAATGGGTGCAGGTTCAAATGGGAAGAATACGTATGAATTTTCTGTTGCTCCTCATCATGGTGAAAATAGAGTAAGAATATCGCAAACCGACTACTCCGGAACTAAGAATCCTTCCCGTGCTGTCACGTTTAATTCTGGAGCTCCGAAAATCACCAAGACACCGGCCAAAGTTAGGGATGAAATTCGATTCCTTGCAAATGGTTTAACACCAGTTGAAACACGATATGAAGTATATGATGCCTATGGAAATATTGTCAAAAAAGGTGTGGGTTCATCTGTAGATTGTTCTAATTTATTGCGAGGCGTTTATTATATTAATTTTGATAACGTCAACGAAAAGTTCATTAAAAATTAGTCGGCTGATTATCAGCACAACCTCGTGCACTCTACGGAATTGGTGTAACGGTAATATTTGTTTTTATGATTAAGCGTATTGAGCATTTGGGAATCGCAGTTGATAGTATTGCTTCATCCTTACCTGTTTTTGAGACTTTATTGGGAACATCTTGTTATAAAGAGGAGATTGTTGAGTCGGAAGGCGTGCGAACTGTTTTTCTTCGAGTTGGGGATTCGAAAATTGAATTGTTAGAAGCAACAAATGAACAGTCTGCAATAGCAAAGTTTCTCAGTAAAAACAAAGGAGGGTTTCATCATGTAGCTTTTGAAACAGATGATATTGATGCCGAGTTAATTCGTCTTGAGAAAGGGGGGTTTCAATTGATTCATAAAACACCCAAGTCGGGAGCAGATAATAAACGGATTGCATTTCTTCATCCAAAATCTACTCAGGGGCTATTGGTTGAGTTGTGTCAAGAAAAAAGTTCATGAAGTGACTCTTCGGGACGCAGGTGATGGGTCTGAAGCCCAGCCGTTATAGCGCCTTGTATATGCTGTATTGAGTCATCGATAAAAAGTGTTTTTGCTGGATTTAATCCTTCATTCGTTGTTACAAGATTGAAGATTTCCACGTGTGGTTTCCGCATGTGCACTTCGTGTGAAAAATATACCTTTTCAAAGATGTATTCTATTGGTTTATTGGTTGTTCTATTCCATGTTTGCAATGCCGTATCAATATGAATTTTATTTGTGTTGCTTAAAAGGTAAATCTTGTAACGTTTTGATAGTTCTTGAAGAAGTTCAATGCGTTCGATTGAGATATCGAGTAGCATCGCATTCCAGGCATTAATAACTTGCTTTGGCGTCGTTTCTTTTGGAAGAAGTCGCAGAAGACTGTTTATAAAATGTTGTGGAGAAATTTTTCCCGTTTCAATGGAATCAAATAAATTGGATTGTGTCGCTTGGGAATATAAATGATCAAAATTATCCAAACCAAGTTTTTTAAATGCATCGATGGTCGCATTGTAGTCAAGATTAATTATTACACCACCAAAATCAAAGATGATTGCCTCAACGTTTTTTTCGATCATGCTTCAAAGAAACAAAAAAGAGCGAATCTTTACTCAGATTCACTCCTTTTAATTTTTAGTGTGAGATTAATTTATTTTTCAAGTGATATAGCGACTTCAAATTCAATTACAGGAGAAATTTGAGATCCGTCAGGATTTGGTTGTAAACCAGGAATGTTAATTGACGTTAGATCAAGGGTGAAATCTCCAGTGATACTCGCTCTATTGGGATCTGTAGTGACTGTTGCAGCTACAGATTGCTTCAATTCTTTACCTAAAATTAGCAATGTTAAGTCGAGGGTGTTGTTTTTATACCCATTAATAGATACAGAGATGTTGGGGAATTTCACTACATTAAAAAACATATCGGCTGGATGATTTTCATCTACCAAATTTCCAGTGAGATGTCCAACCAATACCTCTCCTTTTTGAGGGTTTAAGTCCGTATTTTTTAATGTAGTCATATCCACAGTAAACTGGCCATCAACCACGGTCTCTCCGCTTATATTGAGAACACCTTCTGAGAAGTTTAGAGTTCCTGCGTGACCATATTCGGGACTCATTTGTCCTTTCCATTTAATCGAAGAATTCTCTAAATCGATTGTGTATTTTAATTTTTTGTTGTCGGTATCTGATACCGATTGTTGTTCAGACGAGCAAGAAGTAATTGCGAGTCCGATTAATCCGATTAATAGTATTGTTGTTCTTTTCATGGAGCAAATATATATATTTACCATGGTAAATAAAATAAATCAGGATAAAATTTTTATTGTTAGACATTCTGAATTCAGTATCTTCGACTTTATGAAATTATTTCTGGACAACGATCACTTCATTGATACCAACTCACCATTGGATCTGTCGATTGTGCTATCCGATGATATCCGTAATCCTCGTGCTTGGTATGTTGAGCCTCCGAGATTTGAACCAGTTCGCACTGAATGTTATATTGGCTCGGTTAAAGAGGGTGGAGACGTTAATTTTCGAGATATTTACTTTAATCCGCATGGACATGGGACGCACACAGAGTGTTTGGGTCATATTACCGAGGAAATTCATTCAGTCAATGAAACGATGCACAATTATTTTTATCGTGCAAAGTTAGTATCGATATTGCCAAAACGGATTGAACGAGAAAATGGTGATATTGATTTTGTGATTACACCTGAACAAATTAGCGCATTGGATATTTCGGATTCAGAGGCCCTCATTATTCGAACAATGCCAAACGATGCTACCAAGACGAGTAGAAATTATTCCTCATCGAATCCTCCTTATCTGGATGCTGCATGTGCAGGGATTGTCATTGAAAATGGAATTGAGCACTTGCTTATTGACTTGCCATCAGTCGACCGAGAGAGCGATGGTGGAGTTTTAGCCTTCCATCATGCCTTTTGGCAGGTGCCTCATTCTCCCAATTACAAGCGAACAATTACGGAATTGATATACGCTGACAACAGTATCAAAGACGGAGCATATATTTTGAGTTTTCATATTGCGCCATTCAATAACGATGCTGCCCCAAGCCGCCCCGTGCTTTATGACATAAAAATGCGATGATCTGAGCGTAGTTTAGAATCGAACATAGTTCATAAATAAAGAAGAGCGTTAATCATATGATTAACGCTCTTCTTTCAGTAGTAGTTAGTTATTCAGTTGCCATAGCGTAACAACTAATTCTTCTGTAGCGAGAAGAAAAAACTTTTAAAACTAGGAATAAAAAATCAGGAATTTTCTTTAAGCTGTGCAAAAGCACGACTTTGAAATTAGAAATCTTAAGAACTGTTATACTCTTTAATCAAACTAGAAAATGAAACTGCCTCTCCAAGCAGCATAACTTCTATTTCAAAGCGAAACCAAAAGAAAATATCCTGACATTTCTCCTTATTTCTTGATTAAGTATACTGAGTTAATTTCAATTGTCCTCAAAGCAATGAATATTGAATGGGAAAAATTGAATAAACTGCTTGTTTCATCGAAATTTGAGTTACAGATTTTCTAGTTTCTTGAAGAACAGTTCTCGTTTTGCAGGAGATAAAGGAACTTCAGCTCCATTTTTCATTACAACAGCTCCGCCATTTTTCTTATCGTAGCGGTCCACATAATTAATATTGATTAAGTGAGATTGTTGAACTCTTAGAAAGTTATATCCTGTAAGTAGGATTTCATATTCCTTCAAGGTTTTTGATACCAGTATCTTTTTATCATCTTGTAAGAAGAAAGAGGTGTAGTTGCGGTCTGCTTCACAACGGATAATCTGATCCAATTCAACGACATGAACACTTTCTTGTGTTTTCAAAACGAGCCTTCTTTTTTCATTTGGAAGAATATTCTTTTGAAGGGCCTCAAATTGATGAGGTTCAGCGTTATCAGCTAACCTTACCAAAGCTTTTTCTAAGGCCGAACGCAATTCATTGGTATCTACGGGTTTAAGCAAGTAATCCAGTGCACTAAATTTGATTGCTTTGATCGCGAATTCTTCATGCGCAGTTATGAAAATAACTTCAAAGTTCTTGTTTTCGATGGATCGAAGAACGTCAAAGCCCGTGCCATCGGGCATTTGAATGTCAATGAATACAATATCAGGTTGATGTTTTTGAATGGCCTCTATACCGGATTGTACATTTTCCCCTTCTGGGATGGCTTTTACATCAAGCCCGAAAGAATCAATCATTTTTGCAATCAATTCTCTTGTTCGATTTTCATCGTCTATAATTAAGACTTTTCTCATAACAATATTTTCTGTTTAGGCATTGGTTAGGCGTCTACAATGTAAGGTAGTGAAATTAAAACTTTTGTGCCAGTTTCTTGTTTTATATTGTAGTCTGAAACAATCATTGTTCCATCAGTTTTATATTTTTTATTCAAATTCTCAATTCGATCCCGCGTAATATTCATCGCCATACTTTTATGAGCAGAACTTTTTTTGGTTGCTTCTGATCCTTTTCGGCCAATGCCATTGTCTTCAATTTTTATTTTGAGCATTCTGCCTGCTTTGGAGAGTGAAATATTAATGAAGCCTCCCTCAATTGTATGCAATTGACCATGTTCGATTGCATTTTCAATAAATGGCTGCGTAATCATAGGTGGAATCTTAGCCCCTTCAAGAAACAATTCTTCATCCGCCTCAATATTGAACTCAAACCGTTCTTGAAAGCGCAGTTTTTGCATTGCTAAGTATTTTTCTAATATTTCTAGTTCTATGCGAATAGGAATATGTTCTTTGGGAGAATTTTCCAAAATTAAACGCACAAGTCGAGAAAAATTCACTAAGAATTTTGACGAGTTTTCGGTGTCATTCTCATAAATGTAACTTTGAATTACCGACATAGCATTAAAAACAAAATGAGGATTCATCTGAGTTCGAAGAAGTGTCTGAGACATCTCAGCCTCTTTCTGGCGTTGTTTTATTTTTGTTTGATTCCATCGGTAAAATAAAATCAAGCCAGCCATTACAATTATGATGATAAAGCCAACGATGATGTACATCTGAAAATTATTTCTAAGTTGACTATTCTCAAGACGTGTTGCCGTCATCACACGCTCTTGCTGCTGTCTTTCAATCGAATCTGATTGAGAAGTAATGAGTCGCTCTCTCTGTTCTGCTCGGTAGGACTCACTCAATTCTGCGATTTTAGTTGCCGCCTGAACGGTTGTATTGCTGTCCACATAATCTAGATAAAGCTCCATGTAAAAAAGGGCATTTTTGACATCATGAATGTCTTTGTATACTTCTGAAATAATGCGATAGGTCCTGTAGATTTGATTTTTTGCCCCGAATTGCTTTCGAATATCAATGGAACGATTGAGGTAATTCAGTGCGATGGAATATTTTTTTTGCTCCTTAAATACTGTTCCAACATTGTGGTAAACGTTTGCAATTTTTTCTTTGTTACTCGTTGATTCGAAATAGACCAATGCTTGATTAAATTGACTTACTGCCGCAGGATATTTCATCTGCTGTTTGTAAATTAATCCTAGTAAATTGAAGGTTTCGCCAAGACCATTTAAGTCATTGAGCTCAGTCAAATAAGTTATTGATTTTTCTGAGTTTTTAATTGCTTTTTCAAATTGCTTTTTATCTAATTGTACATTTGCAAGATTGGTCAGGGCAAGAGCCATTTGTCGGCGGTCACTTATTCTTCTTGAATATTCGAATGAGTTTCTGAAGTAGCGCTCGGCATCACTTAAGTTCAAGATCAGTTTCTGAGAATACCCAATTTCTCTTGAGTATTTTGCGAGCAGCATGTTATTCCTGACTTCTTCAGCAAGTTTCAAGCTGACAAAGTTCTTGGCCACACTTAACTCTATTTGTCCGAAGAATTCATAAATCAAGGCTTGATTATTGAATGCTAGTGAAAGCGTCGACTTGCTGCCACTTCTTCGCGCTGTATTAATGGCACGCGTTGAGTAGAACATGGCTGAGTCTTTTTGATTCGTTTGCATAAAATTCAAGGCCAAATACCGATAAGATTCCGATTGCTTTTCGAAGTCTCGAATCGCTTTTGATTGTTCTAAGGACAAGCGAAGGTAATTTTCGGCGACGTCGTATTTTTGCATGTTACTGTGGTAGTAGCCCAAATGACGAAACACACTGAATTGAATGTTTGGGTCAGTTAATTTATTCAGAAAAGGCTGACAAGCAAGAATATATTCATTGTAATCGTCAAGATCTCCGAGGATTAATGAAACTTCAGCATTGTAGAAAAGAGCTTTGAATCGCAAAGAATCTTCAAGACTTCTACTTTTTTCGATGATTACTTTTCGAATAGAGTCTGCCTTTTGGATGTTATTTTCTTTGTAGAAGTTTGCCAACTTCAAAGTTGCTTGAAACCGCTCATTGACATCACTTTTCTGATTAATGGACTTAATCATTTTCTGTTCTGTGTCATTTTGAGCATGCAAACTTGGAACAGTCCAAAGCATAAGAAGAACACAGGAAGTGAATATGTTGAGGAGTTTTTGTTTCATTGCCTTAGTAAAAGTAACATTTTATCACTGATAAGCTGAGGCGTTAGAGAACTTGAATTTTATCAACTTCGAGCCGATTCATCGAATGAAATTAAAATTTTAACCTCTTGAGAGTCCATAAAGTAAGCAGTAACTCGTAACTTTGCACTTTCAAGTCAACAGTAGTATGGAATACAATTTTAGAGATATAGAGGCGAAGTGGAGAGCTTTTTGGGCTGAGAACAAAACGTTTCGTGCTGAGGATCAATCTGAGAAAGAAAAATATTATATCCTTGATATGTTTCCTTACCCATCTGGTGCTGGCTTGCATGTTGGCCACCCTTTGGGATATATTGCATCAGATATTTTTGCGCGCTACAAGCGCTTGAAAGGATTCAACGTATTGCATCCAATGGGTTATGACTCGTTTGGGCTGCCAGCAGAACAGTATGCTATTCAGACCGGACAACATCCAAGAATTACTACGGAAAATAATGTTGCCAGGTACAGAGACCAATTGGATCGGATTGGATTTTCATTTGATTGGGATCGAGAAGTTCGAACATCATCTCCTGATTATTACAAATGGACACAGTGGATTTTCAAGCAACTCTTTGACTGCTGGTATTGCAAAAAGGAAAATTCAGCTTTGCGTATTTCTGAGTTGATTTCAATTTTTGAAAAAGAGGGCAATGTTACGGCGGAAGCTGAGCACGACTTTGAAGGGGTATTCTCCGCCGAGGAATGGTTAGCGATGAGTGACGCACAGAAAAGTGCAACGTTGATGAGTTACCGATTGACATATCTTGCCGACTCATGGGTGAATTGGTGTCCAGCTTTAGGTACTGTCCTGGCAAATGATGAGGTTGTAAATGGTTTGTCGGAGCGAGGAGGGCATCCTGTTGAGCAAAAGTTAATGCGCCAATGGTCAATGCGAATTAAAGCATATGCAGAACGCTTATTGAAGGGCTTGGATACACTCGATTGGTCCGATTCCATTAAAGATCAACAACGCAATTGGATTGGAAAATCACAGGGAGCCTCTGTCCATTTTAAACTTGAAAATTCTTCTGATACAATTGAAGTCTTTACCACACGTCCAGATACAATTTATGGTGTGTCATTTATGGTTTTAGCGCCTGAACATCCATTGGTAGATCAAATCACAACTGAAGAGTTTGCTTCGGAGGTTGCAGAATATAAAAAGCAAGCATCACTTAAATCGGAACGTGATCGTCAGGCAGATGTGAAAAATATATCAGGACAAAATACAGGTGCATTTGCCATACATCCATTCTCAGGCAACAAGGTTGAGATTTGGATTGGCGACTACGTTTTAGCTTCTTATGGAACAGGAGCCGTAATGGCTGTTCCATGCGGAGATCAAAGGGATTATGATTTTGCCAAACACTTTGGCATAACCATCAAAACTATTTTTGACGAAAAAGACATTAGTGAGGGTGCATATACGGAGAAAGATGCGGTGATTGCCAATTCTGACTTTTTAGATGGTCTTCCAGTAAAAAAAGCAATCAAGGCAGCAATTTATGAAATTGAAAAGCGGGGAATAGGCAAAGGAAAAACACAATACCGCCTTCGAGATGCGGTGTTTTCCCGACAGCGCTACTGGGGAGAACCATTTCCTGTTTATTACAAGGATGAAATCCCACATTTGATTGATGATACCAATTTGCCAATAACACTTCCAGACGTCGATAAGTACCTCCCGACTGAAGATGGAGAACCGCCTTTAGCACGAGCGAAAAAAGATGCTTGGGAATATGCGCAGGGAGATCGCATGGAATACAATACAATGCCAGGTTGGGCAGGTAGTTCTTGGTATTTCTTGAGGTATATGGACCCAAAGAACGACAATGAGTTCGTTTCGAAAGACAAGGTTGAATATTGGAAGAATGTTGATTTATATATTGGTGGTTCAGAACATGCTACGGGTCACTTGTTGTATGCACGCTTTTGGACAAAATTCTTATATGATCTCGATTTCATTCCGTTCGATGAACCGTTTCAAAAGATGATTAATCAGGGAATGATTTTGGGGCGAAGTAATTTTGTTTACCGCATCAAAGACACCAATACATTTGTAACGGCTTCTCAAAAAGACCAATTTGATGTTGTGTCACTACATATTGATATTAAATATGTAAACAATGATATTTTGGATATTGAGTCAGCATCAAAGGATCCTATATCTGATTTTCTTCTTGGCGCAGAATTTATATTCGAAGAAGATGGAACCTACCAGTGCGGTTATGAGGTTGAAAAAATGTCAAAATCAAAATACAATGTGCAAACACCTGATGAATTGGTGGATACCTTTGGAGCGGACACCTTGCGCATGTATGAAATGTTTCTCGGTCCATTAGAACAGAGCAAACCATGGGATACTAAAGGGATAAATGGGGTAAACAATTTTTTGAGAAAACTTTGGCGTTTATTTCACGATCAGGAGAATAATGTCGTTTTGACCGACGAAGATCCGAATTCTAAAGCATTAAAATCGTTACATAAAACAATCAAGAAAGTTGGAGATGATTTAGAGCGGTTTTCTTTCAATACAGGAGTTTCGAACTTTATGATTTGCGTCAATGAGTTGAGTGATCAGAAGTGTAACAACAAGACAATTTTGCAACAGCTAACAATCCTACTCTCTCCATACGCCCCTCACATATGTGAAGAATTGTGGGTAAAACTCGGAAATCAACCGGGGACGATCAGTTTCGCAAAATTCCCAGTATTCAATGAGGCATTTATGGTTGAAGCAAATCACACATATCCGGTTTCGTTTAATGGAAAAATGCGATTCAAAATTGAACTCCCTACAGCAATGTCAAAAGAAGATGTTGAGAAAGAAGTTTTAGCGCATGAAACGGCTGTAAAATGGTTGGAGGGCAAACCGCCAAAGAAAGTGATTGTAGTTCCTGGGAAGATTGTAAATGTAGTCGTTTAAGAATTTCTAGAGAAAACCCATTCTGATACCAAATAAAAAGTTCAATCTCATAAAGTTGAATAGAATTTTTCTGGCACATCCTTTGTACTTGTCTTATAACTTCAAATTCTGTCGCTATGAGAAATCTCACTTATATTTTTTCTGTATTGATCCTTGCCCTGTTAATTATAAGCTCTCAAAAAGCAGTCACTTATCCTTCTGTTTCGAATAGCGCATTCACGACAGGTGAAAAACTAAGGTATCGCGTCACTTATGGCTTTATGGATGCTGGAGAAGCAATAATGGAGGTTAAGTCGACATCAAAAAAAGGGAACAACAGAGCCTTACATCATGTGAAAGGAACTGGTAGAACCCTTGGGGGATTTAATGCGTTTTATAGTGTCTATGACATCTATGAAAGTTATATCGATAAGAAGTCAATGATGCCTTGGTATTTTATTCGAAATGTGAACGAGGGCGGATATAAAATAAATCAATCCTATACTTTTAAGCAAAACTTAAATCGAGTTTACAACGGGAGCAAAGATTTCAAGGTCTCCATCGGAATTCAAGATATGATTTCCTCTTTCTATAAGGCAAGAACTCTAAATCTGGATGGCATCAAAAAAGGAAAGACTTTTTCTTTTGATTGCTTCATGGACGATGAAGTCTATACTTTAAAGATCAAATACGTTGGAACTGAAGAAGTGAAAATTCGTAAAGGGAAATTTAAATGTTTCACGTTTGTTCCCGTCGTTCAAACAGGTCGGTACTTTAACAATGAAGAAGATGTAAAATTTTGGGTGACAGCAGATAAGAATAGAATCCCCATTTTGGTTAAAGCTAAAATTCCTGTTGGAACGGTAAAAATGCATCTGGTTGAATGGGAGGGATTGAAAAATCCATTAACGAGTAAAATCGAGCGGTAATTTTATAGAATCTGTTGCGAAAGAAGTTTTATTGGCACTATTTTAATCGTTCAGTTTCAGTACAGCCAAGAACGCCTCTTGTGGAATTTCTACTCTTCCAACCTGGCGCATACGCTTTTTCCCTGCTTTTTGTTTTTCCAACAGTTTTCGTTTCCGCGTGATATCACCTCCATAACATTTTGCTGTAACGTCTTTCCGTAGTGCTTTTATTGTTTCTCTTGCGATAATTTTTGCCCCAATGGCCGCTTGAATAGGAATTTCAAATTGTTGTCGTGGAATAAGGTCCTTTAATTTCAGACAGATTTTCTTGCCGAGATCGAAGGCATTGCTCCGGTGTACCAATGCAGAAAGTGCATCAACTTGCTCCCCATTTAGTAATAAGTCCATTTTAATTAGATCAGATTTCTTGTAACCTATTGGATGGTAATCGAATGATGCGTATCCACGAGATACTGTTTTTAGACGGTCATAAAAGTCAAAAACAATTTCTCCCATTGGCATTTCAAAACTCAATTCAACTCGATCCTGCGTTAAATAGATCTGATTGGTTAGTTCACCTCGTTTTTCGATACACAAATTCATTATTTGTCCCACATATTCAGCTTTTGTAATGACTTGTGCTTTAATGTATGGTTCTTCGATCATTTCCATTCCCGATGGATCTGGAAGTTCTGATGGATTATTTACTATGAGCGCATGATCTAGATTCTTTTTCATGTATGCTTTGTACGATACGTTGGGTACCGTGGTAATCACCGTCATATTAAATTCACGCTCAAGGCGTTCCTGAATTATTTCCATGTGAAGCATTCCCAAGAAGCCACATCTAAATCCAAAACCAAGAGCGGCAGATGATTCTGGTTCAAAAACTAAGGAAGAGTCGTTCAGTTGAAGCTTTTCCATAGAGTAACGTAACTCCTCGTAGTCTTCTGTATCAACAGGGTATATTCCTGAGAAGACCATTGGTTTTACATCCTCAAATCCTTGGATGGCTGCACTACAAGGGTTTTCTTCTGTAGTTATTGTATCTCCAACTTTGACTTCTGCTGCTTTTTTAATTCCGGAAATAATGTATCCAACATCTCCCGCTTTCACCTCTTTTTGAGGGCTTAGATCCATTTTAAGAACTCCGATTTCTTCAGCCCCATAACTTTTCCCAGTATTGAAAAATTTGACACGATCACCTTTACGGATGACGCCATTTCTAACACGATAGTAGGCGATAATTCCACGAAATGAATTGAACACAGAGTCAAATATCATTGCTTCCAAAGGAGCATCTTCATTACCAGTTGGTGCAGGTATACGGTTGATTACCGCATCGAGAATTTGATCAACTCCCAATCCAGTTTTTCCTGAGGCTGGGATCACATCTGTTGGATCGCAACCAATTAAGTCAACAATTTGATCCGTTACCTCTTCAGGCATCGCACCAGGAAGATCCATTTTATTGAGAATTGGAATGATCTCAAGATCGTGTTCTAAGGCCAAATAAAGGTTCGAAATTGTTTGGGCTTCTATTCCTTGCGCAGCATCAACGATCAAAAGTGCTCCCTCGCAGGCTGCGATAGAACGGGAAACTTCATAAGAGAAATCAACATGTCCCGGGGTATCAATTAAATTCAGGATATATTCTTCACCTTCATGTGAATGGTTCATCTGAATAGCGTGACTCTTAATGGTGATACCACGTTCACGTTCCAAGTCCATATCATCGAGTGCTTGGTTTTGCATTTCACGATCCGAGATCGTTCCTGTAGTTTGCAGTAAACGATCCGCGAGAGTACTTTTCCCGTGATCAATGTGTGCGATAATGCAAAAATTTCGAATATTCCTCATAGTTCCAGTGTGCCTCGTGATTGCACTTAGCGCGCCCAAAAATACGGCAAAATAATGGAATTTAAAGTCAGAAGAATGTGTTTATTTCTTGAAGTTTCTTTGATTCAATTTCTAGTTCATAATTCTGCGGCTTAAATAAAAGAAAAGGAAAGATGGGTATCTTTCCTTTTCAAAACCTAAACTACTACTATTTATGAAAACTTAATTTTGGTAATTAACTAAGCAGTTCCAAATTGCGTGCCAATTTTCACTGCTTGTCAACTTAAGCATATATTAGTTACGATTTGATTGTTAAAATATTGTGTCTGGCGTTTTTTTTAACATAAGTTATCAAACATTATTTCTTCAATGAATCAAACTTGATGTGAATAAAAAAGCGCCTCAGATTACTGAGGCGCTAATATTCCTTACTTTATTGGGTTCACTAAAGCAAACCAAAAAAGAACATTTTTTTACTTGATAACAACTTTCTCAATGTGAGAGCCGTTTTCATTTGAAACGTTCACTACGTAAAGCCCTGATCCAAATGATGACAAATCAATTGAAGTATCCATTGATACCGATTGATTGTAAACTACTTTTCCTGTCGCATTTGAAATCACGATTGTATTTTTTTCATTGTTGGCATTTGAGATTGTGATGAGACCTTCTGCTGGGTTTGGATACACACTAACACCTTCGAGGGCAATCGTCTCTACTGCTAAAGAAGCATCAAAATTCGCTCGGATATAAGGAGCAAATTCCCAACTATTATAATAGTTTACAGCGCCTCCAGTTCCATAAGGACCGTATCCAAAGGTTGAGAAGTCATCATCTTCAGTTGAGGAATCAGATCCTCCCAGTCTTAATTCTTCACTTCCACTTGTTCCATCAACTTTATATACATCGACCATATATCCTTTTCCTGCTTCAAGCAGAGAAGGGCTTGGGAATATGATTGTGGTAATTGCCGAACCAACTTCGCTTTGTGCAATTGTGTGCCCTGTTTCATTGTTAAATGTCAATGGATCCTGAATTGATCCTGATGCATCCATTTCTTGAACACGCACTGTAACGTAGAGGTCAGGTGTTGTTCCAGTTGCAAAGTTAACATCGACTCCCCAAATTTGTTGGTCTACTTCAGGGTAGTAAATGTTCCCCCATGAATGAGGAGCTTGCGCATTTGTTGGGTCTGCAGCTGCTGGGTTCCAACCGTAAGAACCGACCGCACCATAATCGTGGGCCATCAAGTTATCATTTACGTTCAGCGTACTTGTCATGTATGTATCATCAGAAGGGTCTTGGTCAGCAGGAATACTGAACTCTGCCCAGTAATCTCCATTTGCAGATGGAGTGAATCCAGTGTTGAACCAGATGGTGTCATCATCAGATACAGCAAGCGTAATTGTTTGCATTGATGTTGAAACAATTCCTGACGCATCATAAACATCACATGTTAAATCAAATGTTTGATCCAATCCTCCTTGGTTTTCAACAACAACACCCGCAATCATCTCACGTACTTGCGTTAATGGAGTCATTGAATATTCCCAATCGTTTAAAATATCTCCGTGCCATCCACGAATTAACCCGATGTCATTATCTGGAAGGGTAACAATGGAAACATCATCAACCATCCATGCGTAGTCGCATCCTCCGATGTAACGGAACCCGATGTAAGCTGTAGATGATCCACCTACAACAGCAGATACATTTGCTGTTACGATATCAGGGTTTGGGCTTGAGGCATTAACAGAAAGGTCATCGTGAACAGGAATTTCTGTCCATGTAACACCGTCTGTACTTGCAATTACGTAACAATTACCTTGATATTGTCTGTAGAAAGATTCGAATTCAACTGCGACAGCAGTATTTGCAGATAGGTCGATAGGTGTGTTGAAGTAGACATCTGCGTTTTGGTTTCCTGAACACATTAAGTCGGAATCATACAAAGCAAAACCATCTGCTGCGGTAGTTGAAGTAATCCCGTCGATAGCAAATGCGCCTGATGGCACTCCGGTGCCAATAACCCAGTTGTCACCTGATGCTGCATTGTCTGTAAATGACCATTCACTTGGTGTACTGAAACTATTTGGGCCCCATAAAATGGCTTTTTCCGAAACAACCTCTGGTGCTTTAATTCCTGATTTAATAATTGGTGTTTGTAGTGTTTTCCCTATCACTTGATCAGTGTTTGTTTGCGCAGAAACTGCACTAGCAATAGAAAGTGAAACAATACTTAAAGTTATTTTTTTCATAGTGTTGATTTTTCACGAAGATAATAGATATATTCCTTTACTGCAAAGAGATCACCGTTAAGATCAAATGATTTTCATTTTGTGAAGTAAAAACGATGCATTCATATTTTGACAAACTCCTTTTTTTATTTTGTAATCGAAATGCAATTCATTTTTTATAATGGATGCCTCGAAATAGTAGTTTCTTATTTGAGGGAGTTTCTTTTCCATGGCACAAATACTCAAGTCGTGAGTGGCAAGTAATCCCGTGGCAGATGAATTCACTAGTTTTTCGATGAACTTCTCTGAGCCTTCCGCTTTGTCTTTGCTATTTGTTCCTTTTAAAATCTCATCAAGAATAATGAAATAGCTTTCTTTTTTGATGGCTTCAATAATGAACTTTAATCGCTTAAGTTCCGAAAAGAAGTAGGATTCATCGTTCAATAATGAATCTGAAGTACGCATACTAGAGATTAACTTTATTGGGCGATATGCAAAAGATTCAGCGCAGACTGGTAGACCACAGTTAGCTAGAACCAGATTTATTGCGATTGTTCTAAGGAAGGTGCTTTTCCCCGCCATATTGGCACCCGTGACAATAAAAAAGTCATCATTGTGAACTTTAATGGAGTTTTTCACCATTTTCGTTGCGTCAAGCAATGGGTGCCCTATGTCTTTCACCTCAAGTTGGATTTTGTGGTCTGATTGAACAGTGGGGTAGACGTAATTTTTCTGATTGAAACCAAAATTACCAAAGGAGTTCATTGCATCAAACATTTCAACAATAGAGAACCAATCGATCATTGCATTATCAAATTTTTTGATCCATTTTTCGATACGATAGGTGTATCGTAAGTCCCATAACAAAAAACCATTTGCCAATGGAGCAAATATCATATTGTTTCTATTGGATAGCAGGTCGATCTCCTTTGCGAGTTCATTGAGTCGTTCTGATGCATTTATGCCACTCGTTTTGATAGAATTTCCCCAGTTTTGGAGTAGTTCACATTCAAACTCTTCTTTTTCTATGGACAAAAGGAGTTGGGCATATTGCGCAAAAAAGTCGTTAATTTTGCTTGTGATATTGTAAAGATCGGTTGTCTTTTTTAAATACCTTCCTGTGATTCCAAGTCCGAATAAAAACCAAGTTAAAAGAATGTATCCATTGATGAATCCCACCCAATAACAAAGGATTCCAATAAATGATAGTATAGAAAATAAAATCGGAACCCACTTAAAGATATTCGGGGTAAATGCTTTGTACGAACGAACCCACTGCGTTATTGTGTCAGACTCAACATCAGATTCAATTAGAGCAGCAATAGTGGTATAGTTTTGACGCCAATTTGCTTTTTCCGCAATCTCTTGAGTCGCTTTTTGTTTTTCCTTGATTTGATCAATATTGTTGGAGTTCAGCCACGCTGCCAATTGTTTCTGTCCGTTTTTAGTGGCAGTCCGGTTTATAATTTGGAACAATGATCCTTCGCCAAATAAATCGATATCCTGATTGAAGTGATGCCCTTCAAAAATATATTGGTTTCCATTTTCTAATTCTGATAAATCCCCATTTGAGACTTTAATTTCTAGCTGATTTAGTTGATGTATTTTATTTAAATACTTCAACTTGTTTTTCAGATTAGAATACTGATTAACAAGCAGTAGAAATAAGATAAATCCAACAGATAATGCAATCAGGATTAGTTGACTATTTCTGAAGAAAAAGTAGACAGAGGCTGCCATTGCTAGAAATACGAAAAGCCGCAGCATGGATAACGCGAAAATGCGTTTTTTCAATGCTGAAATTTGCGTTTCAAATATCTTTATGTTTTCAGTGTAAAAATCGTTTGGAGTCATGGGTATAAATCAAAAACTAATGTAGCTATTTCTTGACCATTTTATTTCTTAAAAGATGTGAAAGATTGGATGAAGTGTTGATTTTCTCATCCGTCGGGTTTATTGGCAGCTTATTTATCATTTCTCCTTAATCTAAGAAATGTCAGCGATTCTAAATAAAAAACGTCCTACTTGCAAAGTAGGACGTCTCGATATGAATTTGGATTCTTAAAGTCCCAGCAATACTTCTAATGGATTTTTTGCGCCGAACAGCATTCGTTCCGGATTTTCTAGCATTTCTTTTACTTTCACCAAGAAGCTCACACTTTCCTTACCGTCAATAATGCGGTGGTCGTATGAGAGTGCTAAATACATAATTGGTCGGATTTCTACTTTTCCATCAATAGCTACTGGACGCTGTACAATGTTGTGCATTCCGAGGATAGCAGATTGTGGAGGATTAATGATCGGGGTCGATAACATTGATCCAAAAACACCACCATTGGTAATTGTGAAGGTGCCACCAGTCATTTCGTCAGGAGTGATTTTCCCGTCTCGTGCTTTTATTGCGAGACGTTTTATTTCGCGCTCAATTTCTGCCAATGACATTTGCTCCGCATTTCGAACTACAGGAACCATCAATCCTTTTGGAGAAGATACTGCAATTCCTATATCAGCATAATCGTGCAAGATCATTTCCTTACCATCGATTTGAGCGTTAACTGCTGGGAATAAATTTAATGCTTCCGTCACCGCTTTGGTAAAGAACGACATAAATCCAAGATTGACTTCGTGATGTTCTGAGAATGCTTTTTTATATTTTGCACGAAGGTCCATTATTGGCTTCATATCAACCTCGTTAAACGTCGTGAGCATTGCCGTCTCGTTTTTAACTGCAACTAGACGCTCTGCAATTTTACGACGCATCATAGACATTTTCTCGCGATTTTGTTCACGTGTTCCTCCCCATCCTTGAGTTGCTCCAGCGTCAAATCCTGCTGCCATTGCCGATACAACATCTTGCTTTGTGATACGCCCTCCTTTTCCTGTACCATTGACTTGATTTGGATTTATATCATTTTCAGCCATAATCTTAGCAGCTGCAATTGAGGGTGTTCCTGCGGCATATGATTTTTTCTCAACTGGATCAGGACTTACCGTCTTTTCTTCTGGTGCAACCTTCGCTTTAACAGGCTCTGGAACCGCTACGGATTCTGTTGTATCTGCAGTTGATTCAAATCCTGCGGGACGTTCTGCTGATGTGTCAATAAGGCATACTATAGCGCCTACTTCAACGGCATCACCTTCCTCTGCTTTCAGCGTTATTGTTCCACTTTCCTCAGCAGGTAATTCTAATGTTGCCTTGTCAGAATCAACTTCTGCAATGGCTTGGTCTTTTTCAACATAATCACCATCAGATACCAGCCATTGTGCAATTTCTACTTCTGAAATTGACTCTCCCGGACTTGGCACTTTCATTTCTAATACCGACATATAATTAATTTAATTAAGCTTTGACTTTTGTTTTTCCATATTGGAACAGTTCGCTAAACAGTCGTTCCAACCTGCGTTTGTGAAGGTCATGCGATCCTTCTGCAGCAGCAGCAGAAGGCCTCCTGCATATTCCTTGAATATTTATGTGCCTTAACTCCATGGCGACATGTGTCCATGCCCCCATATTAGCAGGTTCTTCTTGCGACCAAAGAATATGCTTTGCGTTTTTATATTTCTTGAGGATTCCATCAATTTGTTTAGTAGGCAACGGATAAAGTTGCTCAATTCGAACAAATGCCATGTTTTCTACTCCAAGTTCTTTTGCTTTTTCAGTTGCCTCGTAGTAGTATTTCCCTGTGCAAAACACAACGGTATCAGCAGACGCAACTTGTGCATTTGGATCATCAATTAGTTCTTTAAAGTTCCCCTTCGCCATTTCATCCAAGGATGATGTCGCCCTTGGGTGACGCAAAATCATTTTTGGTGAGAATACAACCAATGGCTTTCTGAACTCACGTTTTAACTGTCTTCGTAATAAATGGAAGTGATTCGCTGGGGTAGAGGTGTTTACTACTTGAATGTTCAAGTCTGCACATTGTTGCAAGAAACGCTCCATTCTGCCACTTGAATGCTCTGCGCCTTGTCCTTCATAACCGTGTGGTAAAAGCATAACCAATCCGCTTTGTGTGGACCACTTGTCTTCACCTGCTGTAATGAACTGATCGACCATGATTTGAGCCCCATTGTAGAAATCTCCAAATTGAGCTTCCCAAATCGTTAACCCTTTCGGACAGGCCAATGAATAGCCATATTCATAACCAAGAACACCATATTCCGATAGCAGTGAGTTGTAAATCGTGAAAGGCGCCTGTTGTTCTGAAAGTAGGTTTAAAGTTACAATCTCTTCTTCAGTATCTTCTGTTTTGATGACAGCGTGTCTGTGAGAAAATGTTCCTCGTTCAACATCTTGACCTGTCAATCTTACGGGGTGGCCTTCTTCCAAAAGAGTCGCATAGGCTAGCATTTCTGCTGCTCCCCAATCCAATTGGTCTTCTTCAATGCCTTTGAGGCGATCCCGGAAGATTTTGGAGATTTTACGAAAGTATTTTTTCCCTTCTGGAAGTGTCGATAGTTTTTTACCCAATTCATTTAATTTCTTCTTTGGAACTCCAGTTTTTGGTGAAACTTCAAAATCCTTTTCTTTTCCGTGTCGATATCCCTCCCAGGCATCACTCAAGAAGTCGTAGACCAATGCTTTCTCATGCTCCTGCGATTCTGCGTATTCTTTCTCGAGAAAATTGTTGTAATTGTCTGTGATTTTTTTTGCGTCCTCACGATTGATCACTCCCTCAGATTCCAATTGTTTGAAATAGATATCTCTGGGGTTTGGGTGCTTTGCAATCAAATTGTAAAGGTGCGGTTGGGTAAACTTTGGTTCATCTCCCTCGTTGTGCCCATATTTTCTATACCCTAGCAAATCAATGAATATATCGCTATTAAAATGCTGTCGATACTCTACAGCCATTTCCATTACTTGAACAACTGCTTCAACATCATCTCCATTGACATGAAAAACAGGGCAAAGTGTTGTTTTAGCAACATCCGTACAATATGTGGACGATCGTCCGTCCAAATAGTTCGTTGTAAAACCGACTTGATTGTTGGTTACAATATGAATTGTCCCTCCAGTTTTGTACCCTTCCAGTTGCGCCATTTGTATAATCTCATACACAATTCCTTGTCCTGCAATTGCTGCATCTCCGTGGATAAGTACTGGGCATACTTTTCTTACATCATTATCGAGGGAATGGTCTAATTTTGCACGTGAAATTCCTTCAACTACTGGGTTGACAGCTTCAAGGTGGGATGGATTTGGAGAGAGGGTAAGGGTAATGTCTTTACCACTTTCAGATTTTATAAATGATGTAAATCCTTGATGGTATTTTACATCACCATCGAAGCGTTCGTCTTTTTCAAATTCTTTGCCTGCAAATTCCGAAAATATATCGCGTGGTCGTTTTTCAAAAACATTTGTGAGCGTATTCAATCGCCCACGGTGTGCCATACCGACAACAAACTGTTCAACTCCATTGTCTGCTCCTTTTTGAACTAAGGCATCCAATGCTGGGACCAACACTTCCAACCCTTCCACGGAGAACCGTTTTTGACCAACAAATTTTTTGCCAAGAAATGATTCAAATCCAGCCGTTATTGCGAGCTTTCTGTAGATCTCTTTCTTTTTTTCTGCATCGTATTTTGGTCGATTGCGCAGTTCAATATGATTTTTGAACCAAGCAATATGATCGGGTTCTCTCATATAGGTGTACTCAATACCTATTGATTGGCAGTACGTTTCTTCTAAATCTGCGACAATAGTATGCAAGGTAGCTGGTCCAATTCCTATTTCCTCACCCGCTTGGAATACACTATCCAAATCAGCTGCTGTTAGACCAAAATTCTCAATGGCTAAGGTTGGAGCGTATGTTCTTCGCTCACGAACAGGGTTCGTTTTTGTAAACAAATGTCCGCGGTCGCGGTATCCGTTGATAAGGTTAATTACTTTAAATTCTTTTTGGAAGTTTTCCGGAATTTCTCCGCCATCTTCAAAATTAATTCGCGCAAAATCAAAGCCTTCAAAAAACTTTTGCCAACCGATATCAACGCTTTCAGGGTCTTGAACGTACAATTTGTACAGGTGGTCTATTGCGTTAACATCCGCATTACCAACATATGATACTTTATCCATTCTTCTTTGTCACAATTATGGAAGCCCAAATTTAGACAAAGTCATGCACTTAACACAGCTCGAACAAGGAAAAATCAAGGAAAAGTGTTAGAATTTTAACCTTTAGTTTTATAACTTTTGATTTGAGCTTCTGAGATTATCCTGAAAGCGTTGATTTTATATAAATAATGACTGTATGGAATTCATATAAGAAAGTCCGGTTTATTTGTTGTTTATCAACATGTTAGGAATCCTTGAATGGGGTGTGTTTTGTTTTGTTTTTCGATTGAAAGTTCTGTAAATTGTGGAATTATCAATTACAAAAAACAACTAAACATGAAAAAAATTGTTACATCAATAGCAGTGTGCCTCTCCGGGTTTGCTTCTATGGCTCAGGTAGACGTTGTAGCTCCAAATTTTACAGCCGATGATATTAATGGAACTACTCACGATTTATACGACCATCTCGCAGACGGCAAGGTTGTGATTGTTGATATGTTTACCACGTGGTGTTCACCATGTTGGTCGTTTCACTCTCAACATTATTTAGAAGATTTGAACACCGAGTTCGGACCAAATGGAACGAATGAAGTTGTAATTATAGCCTACGAAG